>Ga0326728_10000914_pt1 | contig 109858 bp, 101 predicted proteins | sample MB3enrmetagenome_FD_207602 | JGI IMG/M metagenome (GOLD analysis project Ga0326728, IMG submission 207602) | Lab enriched peat soil microbial communities from McLean, Ithaca, NY, United States - MB31MN | ecosystem: Environmental > Terrestrial > Soil > Wetlands > Peat | place: USA: New York... | reverse complement strand
CAAGGAGCTGCTCCACGATGGGACCGAGAGCGAGAGAGGGGATGAACGTGAGCGCCCCGACGATTATGACCACCCCGACGAGCATCGCGACAAACAGAGGCGTGTGCGTCGGAAGCGTTCCCGCGCTCGGAGGCACGAGCTTCTTCTTGACCAAGGATCCCGCGAGCGCGAGGACTGGAATTTTCACCCAGAATCTCCCGAAGAACATCGCGAGTCCGAGGGTCGTGTTGTAGAAAGGAGTGTTCGCGGACAGGCCAGCGAACGCGCTTCCATTGTTGTTTGAGGCGGACGAATACGCGTAGAGGACCTCGCTGAATCCGTGCGGACCGGGGTTCGCGATCCCTTTCCTTCCGGCTTCCGTGGCGACCGCAATCGCCGTGAAGATCAGGACGCACGCGGCGGGTGCCAAGATGGCAAGCGACGCCATCTTCATGTCATACGCCTCGATCTTCTTGCCTAGATACTCCGGAGTGCGACCCACCATCAGCCCGGCGACGAAGACTGCGACGACGGCAAACATCAGCATTCCGTAAAGGCCCGAGCCCACCCCGCCGAATACGACTTCGCCGAGCTGAATCAGCCAAAGAGGGACGAGGCCCCCAAGCGGAGTGAACGAATCGTGCATGGCGTTGACCGATCCATTCGAGACGGCTGTCGTCGCGGCGGCGTAGAGAGCAGACGCTCCAATGCCGAACCGCATCTCCTTTCCTTCCATGTTTCCCCCGGGCTGGAACGCGCTTCCGACCTGGTCGACGGACAGCGACGAAAGCGCATGGTTGCCCGCCTGTTCACTTGCCACGCAAAGCCAGACGAGCGGCACGAAGATGACAAGCATTGCGGCGAGCAGCGCCCATCCCTGGCGCGTGTCGCGAACCATCTTTCCGAACGTATAGGTCAGCGCAGCAGGAATGAGAAGGAGCGATATGAGGATGAGAAAGTTCGACAGCGGGGTCGGATTCTCGAAGGGATGTGCCGAATTGGCATTGAAGAAGCCGCCGCCGTTTGTCCCAAGGTCCTTGATGGCGATCTGCGAGGCCGCCGGCCCCAAAGCCAAGACTTGAGAGATGATGTCGTGCCCGTCGGCGTCCTTCGTCGCCTGAAGCAGCGAAACGGTCCGGAAGTTGGCGAACGTTTGAACGACCCCCTGCGAAACAAGAACGACTGCGAAGACGACGGACAGAGGAAGCAGGATGTAGAGCGTCGTGCGCGTAAGGTCGACCCAAAAGTTGCCGATTCCCGTGGCTTCTCGACGCGAGATCGCTCGGACGAGAGCCACGAGGATGGCCATCCCGGCGGCCGCCGACACAAAGTTCTGAACAGTGAGAGCCACCATTTGCGACAGATAGCTGAGCGTCGTTTCACCGGAATAGCTCTGCCAATTCGTATTCGTCGCAAAGCTGATGGCGGTGTTCCACGAGAGGTCGGCCGACGGCGCAGCAAGGCCCTGCGGATTGAGGGGCAAGAAGCCTTGGAGCCTTTGGATGGCGTAGACGAACAGAACGCCTACTACGTGAAAGAGCAACATCGCGCCCGCGTACCGGGTCCATTTCATTTCGCGCCGTTCGGGCGACTCCTCCACACCGCACGCGCGATAGATCAGTCGTTCCAGCCCTCCGAATGCTCTGTCAAGGAACACTGGGCGTCCCTCGTAGACATTCGCCATGTAGGCCCCGAGCGGCTTGATCAGCGCGAGGAGCACGACGAAGAACAGGATAATTTCGACGATTCCTTGCCAACTCATGAGAACGCCTCAGGCTTGAGAAGCGCGACGAACAGATAGACAAGAAGCGCCGCGGACAGGACTCCACCAATGATGTATAGGATGGGCATGGACCGCCTCCTCTAGACGCGCTCGCAGAGGAGCGTAAATCCCCAGGTTACCGCAAAGAGGACCGCGGTGAGACCGACGTACAAGAAGTCCGAAGCCATGAATGCGCCTCCACGAACGATGGGCGTCGCATCAACGCGACGAGAACACGGTAGGACGCCACGCGTTGAGAAGTTGCAAAGATGCGCCTCGGGAGTGTTTGCAAAACGTTAAGACAACCCACAGTTGGGCCTGAAACCCGTGCTCTCGTGCGGCGAATATGCGTTAAGCTGTCTCCCAGGAGCTCATGACGGAATCCCTTCCTCTCGTCCTCCTCGTCGAAGACGAACCCCAGATGCGAAGGTTTGTCCGGATCTCGCTCGCGAGCCACGGATACAAGGTCGCTGAGGCCGCGTCGGGAGAGGAAGGTCTCTCCGTGGCGGCGTCGGAGCCGCCCGATGTCGTGGTTCTCGATCTCGGGCTGCCTGGTATCGACGGGTTCGAGGTTCTGCGGCGTCTGCGCGAATGGACCCAGGTGCCGGTCATCGTGCTGTCGGCACGAGGCCAGGAGGAGGACAAGGTTCGCGCTCTCAACGACGGAGCGGACGACTACCTCACCAAGCCGTTCGGTCCAGCCGAGCTCGTGGCACGTCTCGGCGTCGCGCGGAGGCACGCCGCGCGTGCCCACGGCGATGGGGCAAACTCGGTCGTCGAGTCAGGCGCGCTACGAATTGACCTCGCGCGACGCCTCGTCTTGGTGAATGACGCCGAGGTTCATCTGACTCCTATCGAGTACAAGGTGGTCGCCACCCTGGCCAAACACGCGGGGATGGTCGTCACCCAGCGTCATTTGTTGAGGGAAGTGTGGGGCCCCGGCGAGGCCCACTCCCCGCAGCTCCTGCGCGTTCACATGGCTCAGCTCCGGCACAAGCTCGAAGTCGATTCGGCTTGCCCAAGACACCTGATCACCGAGCCCGGTGTGGGCTACCGCCTCTTGCTCGAGCCACGGGCGTAGAATGTTGGTGTATTTCGGCGGATCCCTTCGCGATGCCGGCGTCGAGCGTTCTCGCCTACTGGAAGTAGGCTCCGCGCGCTCGCCACCGGCCTCGCTTGATTTCGACCGAAATACTCCGACCATCTCGGCGACACCTCGCATGACAGCGCGTGTACAAGTCTACGAGTTGTTCGCGACGGGAACGGACCTTCCGAGGAGCCCGTCGAGCCGCGCCATCAAGCGCGACCCAGTGTCGGACGTGACGCGATCGCTAAGCACATTGCGAATGGCTTCGGCGAAATCGGCGACCGTAGTCGTCGACGCAAGCTCCTCGGAATCACAGCACCACGCGTGGTCGCAGTCCTCGTCGGCACAAACTGGGCTGCAGAAGCCTTCTACGAAGCCGTCTGCGTGGACGCGACATCCGCAATGGCCGACGTCTTTCGACGCGCAACCGACGAAGTTCAGCGTTTCGACGAGGAGCGCGACGGCGCGTTCGAGCTTCGTCGAGCTCTTAGGGGAGCATTCTGGGCAGGCCATCATGGTCATTGGATTTGTTGGATACGGCGTGAGCCGTCACTCGGTGAGGGAACGGACCGGAATAGATTTATCTTAGCAGATCGGCGACATTCGTTAGACGCCGATCCTTCGGTCCCAACGCATACGGCGCGGGCAGATCCATAGTTCAGGCGTCACCATCGCGCACTGCCTGTCTCGCCGCTCATGTGTCATTTCAACACGCGACGGAAGCGCACACGCACACCGATAATGGGAGCAACATCTCGATCTCAAACGCTCGACCGCTGTCTCGATTGCAACCGCATCTCGACCACGCCCAACTTCGAACAAAGACTCTTCACGCAAGTTATTCGCGAACGCAGTCGGCGCTGTACACCCACGGTGCAGCTTATGCACGCGCATTCCTTCTTGTGGCGCCCACCCTGGAGTATCGTGTCGCCATGTATTCGCTCCTTCAGATTCTCGCGCTCGCTGTGACGGTTGGCGCATTGGCTCGGCTGGTGCCGGGTGTTCGCGTTCGGAGTTCTGGAACCGCGGTGGTCGTTGCGCTCGTGTTCAGCCTTCTGAATTTCCTCTTGGGATGGCTGCTCACTGGAGTCCTTCGAGCCGTGCTGTTCGTCCCAGCCGTTCTCAGTCTGGGATTGCTGTTCGTGCTCGTTCCGTTCCTCGCGAACGCGGCACTTTTGTGGCTGACGGATAAGCTCGTCGACAGCTTCGAGATTCGATCCATCAGAGCACTCGTCTTGTCCTCGGCCGTGATTACGGTCGTGGGCGGCATCTTTCACTCGTCGTTCGCGCACGGACTGTGGCGCTCGAGCTTGGTCGGACACCCGGGCTGGATGTGAGGCACAAGCCATGTGCCCGCCCAGGGACAGACAATGACGGCCTGCGTTGGCATCAACCATTGGCTGGTGAAGACCCTCCGCCGCGATCCTGATCGTGACTACACCCAGGATGGTCGCACCAAGCGAAGAAGATGACCGAGACGGTGATACGTCACTATGACGCGTCAACGAACTCGGACAACGCCCCCGCATCCGAAAACGCCACCGCCGCCGATGCCGACCGCGACGTATCATCCGTCGGCGCCTCCTGGTTCAACCCCGCATGAAGTCGCGCACCCGCCAAGATGGCCTCGCACAACGACGCGTAGTCCATCCCCGCCGAAGCTGCGATCTGCGGCAGCAGCGACGTGGGCGTCATCCCAGGAAGCGAGTTCACTTCGAGAACGTATTCATTCTCCCCGTCGGTCACGAGAAGGTCCACCCGACACGCCCCCGTGCAGCCAAGCGCACGGGCAGCACAGGCTCCCAGGTTCAATACGCCTCGCATGCGGGTCGCCGGAACGCGAGGCGGGCAGATGGTCTCCGTCAATCCCGCGGTGTATTTCGCGCGATAGTCGTAGAGCTCCCCCGACCTCGGAGCGACCTCGATGGCTCCGAGGACGCGTTCGTTCAGAACCCCGACGTGAATCTCCGTGCCTCGAACGTGGCGTTCGACGAGCGCCTGCTCATCGTGTTCGAGCGCCCCTTGGAGCGCCGTCGCGAGCTCCGAAATATCTCCCGCTTTGGCCACTCCAATCGATGACCCCTCGCGCCGCGGCTTGACGACGACGGGAAATCCAAAACTGCCATGCACTTGAGCCAAATCGGCCAAGTCCACACAACCGACTACGTAATACGGCGGAGTCGGCACATTGTGCAGCCGAAACATCTCTTTGGCCTTGAGCTTATCCATCGCGAGAGCACTGCCAAGCACGTCGCTCCCCGTATAGGGGATCCCCATCAGCTCCAGCATTCCCTGAACACACCCGTCTTCGCCTCCCCGCCCGTGAAGTGCGAGAAACGCGACATCGATGGAGGAGCGCTTCAGAAGTTCGTAGAGAGGCGGCTCGCCTCCGCCCCAGACAATCCGTCTCACGTCATGGCCTCGACTCGCGAGCGCCGCAGCGACGCCTTCTCCGGTCCGGAGCGATACCTCACGCTCCGAGCTACAACCTCCCATCAGCACGCCAACGCGCATCACGGGCACCTCCGCACTTCTGATCGACGAGGGGGGCACTTCGAGGCTCCCCTCGAGCTGCTCCATCGCCGGAGCAACGTCGACGCCCACGAACCGTCCAGGCCGCGCGCGCTCATCGCTCCGCGCTTTTTGCCTGAACGAGCGCACACCCATTGCCATGAAAGCATCCGATACCGCCGGCGCCTGGATGCGTCAACTTTGTGCACGAACGGCGACGAGCGAACCTCACCCATCGCGATCACGCCCCGCCAGTGCCGCCGCGTTGGACGCACAGACGACAGCCACCGAACGACCTTCCATCGACGAGGGGGGCGCTTTGCGGCCCCCCTCGAGCTCCCCCATCGACGAGGGGAGCGCTTTGCGACACCTCTCGAGCTCCCCCGATGTCGCCGAGAGAGCCCGCACGACCTGCGAAGGACTGTCGCGAAGCGCCGCGAGGATTTCGTCTAACATTACCTCAGCATGGACCGTCGCAGCCAGTCCGAGTGCCAGATCGGGCAGGCCGTGAGGTGCCCGTAGAGCGATGGGAGCTGCCGCGGGGCGAGCCTCCCCCGGACGAACTCGAACCTCTCGACGACGGACCGGGGCCGCAAAGGGCGGCGCTACGAGCCCGAGCGAAGCGATGGCAAGCCCGTCCATCCCCGACTCGTAGCAGGCCAACGCCACGAGGCCGCCCGCGTCCGCCGCGGCAATGACCTGGGTGTTCGACCCATCGCACGGCTTCTGCTTCCACGGCACGCGAAGGACAGCGTCCTCGGACAGAGAACGCTCGTCGCACGCGGTCGCGACCGGACGAACGGCCGCCAGGTCCTCGCGCGTCAGCGCTCCGCCGACCGACCGACCGGCTACGGCCGTAAGCTCTCCGGCTATGGCGTCGTCGACCATCGCGGCGGCAGCCTGACCCGCGAACGCCGCCAGGACAGCAGAGCGCTCCGCAGAGAACTCCTTTGCATAGGCTACTGCGGCCCGAGAAAGCTTCGACAAGCCCACGCTGCCGAGAGAAGCGACAGCCAACGCCAAGGCGCCCGGGAGCGCGGGCACGCCGACCCATGCAGGCGCAGGGACGGACTCCCCCGCGGGAACACCCCGAGGGCGGGACATCCCACGCCCCGGCTGTCGCACGCGACCGTCGACGGCTCGAAGGCCTGCGCCATGGCCTCCCAGAAGTAGCTGCACCGGGCCCAGGAAAACCGATGGGGTCTCCGCGGCGGCCACGAGCACCCCGGCCACGACCGCGTCGACAGCATTCCCGTACGTCAACACTTCCCGCGCGGCTTCCCCGGCAGAGCCCTCGGAGGCGCCCACAGCGCGCTTGCCGTGCACGTGTTACTCCTCTTGCTCGTCGTCGCGCACGACGATGTCGGCGCGCGGGCGAACGCGATGCAAACCTCCCGAGCCGGCAACCGGAGAGCCCGCAGTCTTGGCGAGGGAGCGGAGGCATTTCGCCTCTTGCAACGCCGTATCCGTCTCGATCACCGCATAGACGTCCCGTCGCGCACCGACGGCGTGCACGATGCGATCGAGCGCTGCCGCGCCGAATGAGCGAGTCGCGCCAAGAGCGCGAAGGCGCAAATAGGCGACGGGACCCCGTGGAACCGCGTCATGAGCCGGATCGACGGCAAGCACAGCCTCGAACGAGCGGGCTTGTGAGGCCGCGTCGTCGAGCTCCCACAGACCAGCCGGATCCCACACGAAATGGGTCACATCGTGAGGCACGCTCTCGACGAGCTTCCCGATACGACTGCGCCAAAGTTGAGTCGGCGTAACCTCCGCGGGGGTTCGGAGAACGAAGCAGCGAGCTTGGAGCGCGTCGATGGCGGCTCGAGCTCCGTCAAGCTCTTTCTGCGCGAGATCACTGGCCCTGGCGCTCGACAAGTGAGGGCCCGCCACGACCGCAAAATCGAAGTGTGGCGGAACAGCCTTGCGCCATCGTTTGAGCGTGGCCAGCGAAGGCTCGGTCTTCTCAAGCGAGTCGCCAAGTGCCACGCGGACCTCGAGGAGGTCGAAACGCTTCGCATAGGACGAAATGGCCCCCCTTAGGTCTTTCGCGCCGATGTGCCATCGAGGAGTCATTCCGAAGCCGCCCCATGTTGCACGGCGCACACGAATGCGCCAGGGCCTTCGGACGAATGAGGGAACTTCCCGAGTAGTTCTGGTTGTTTATTCACTCCCCGCGGAAGTGAAACCACTGAGTCGGATGCCGACGAACGAAACCTTCCAGCGCACCTGCGATGCCCTGCATGGCCCCGGCGACCTCCGCTTCGGAGGCCCCTCGCACCAGACGAACCGGTGCTCCGACATCGACCTCGTACCGACGGAATCCGACCCGGGATGCGAAGAGAGGCACGATCGGAGCGCCGGTCAGCATCGAAATCTTCGCCGGCCCGATGGGAACCATCTCCGGGACGCCGAACAGGGTCACGGCGATAGCTCTCATTCCTTTCCGCACCCGGTCGACCTGCAGGGCCACGATCCCACCGGTTCGAAGATGCCGCACGATTGCGAGAGCCGAGAGCGGGTCATCGCCCACGTGAACGACCGCAACCCCGTGCGCGCAGCGCGCCGCATCCTGAATGCTGGCCGTTGCCGGATCGGATTCCGCCTCCTCGACGATCATCACCGGAACCCCCCGCTGACGAAGCAGACAGGAAGCGACGACCTCCCATCCAGCCGTGTGCGCCGTCACAATCACGGCGCCGCGGCCGCCGCGAAGGGCTTCGTCGATGTGTTCCTCTCCGCGTGCCTCAACCGCGGGCATCCGCGCGCCCATCGCACTCGACGACAAGGTCTCCGCCAAGCACGACGCATACACAGCGAATGTTCGCAGGACATCGAGCCCATCCCTCCACGGATCGCGCACGCCACGCACGAGGCGAAGGTTCTTGAAAACGCGCCGCCTCGGTCTCGGCGCGAGAAAGCAAATGACGAGCCCGATCAAAGGTGGGCTAAGTCGGACGAACCACTCCGGCCCGTAGACGGAACCCCATTGCGCCATGCGACGCCACCCGAGACCGGCGAGCGAAGACCGGCGAACACCCCTCCGAATTTCAACGCCGTCCGCGCGCATGACAGCCCCTACAACTCAAATCCGAATGAGGTCCGGCGCACCCTTCAGTACCTCGTCGAGCCACGCCCTCGCAAGCTTCTCCTGCATCGAGTTTGCACGAAGGCGCTCGCGCAGACTGTCGAAGTCCACGGTGTCGAGCGGCAGGTCCTGGTTTGTGCACACGAAGACGACCTGCTCGCGGCCCGTCTCCGGGTCTTTGACCTTCTGGAGGCATTGCGCACAGACTTCTTTCATCATGCACTGCATCGGCGAGTTGATGCTTCCAATCGCGGTGTGATTGGTATCGAGCATCGGTGCCAGCGCGCCGTGACGCGCGCGACGAACGGCGTTCATCATTCCATCGCTGCCGATGGCGATGATGCGCGAGACGTCGCACAACGGAATCTGTGGCGGACCCCCGAGTTCGCCCCCCGCGTACGCGCACATCGCCTGCACGATGTTGCCCCGGAAGTGCTTGTCGTTCGGGCGAGCCGGTTCGATGACGGAACCCCCTTCCGTGCAATAGACGACCTGGTCGGTCCAGCGCTCGATCTCCTCACGCTTGAATACGTCCTCCCCCCGCCGATACCCAGCAAAATAGAGCACTCGACTCCCCATCCCCTTGAAAGCGCGCGCGATCGAAAACAGAACGGCGTTGCCGAGCCCGCCACCGCACAACATGACGGTTTCCCGGCTTGAGATCTCGGTCGGCTGCCCGGTCGGGCCCATCAGCACGACCGCCTCACCCGGACGGAGTGCGGCGCAGAGTCGCGAACTCCCCCCTGTCTCCAGAACGATCGTGCCGAGAAGGCCCCGATCGCAATCAACCCAGGCTCCCGTCAGCGCCAATCCTTCCATTGCAAGGCGCGCCTCATCACGCTCATTCGACGAGGGGGGTGCTTCGCCTCCCCCCTCGAACCCCCCCGGGGTCGAGTCGAACGCATCAGGACCTGACCTGATCACAATTCGCGGAGCCAGCGTTTCGAAATTCTGAAGCCGGTAGAACTGGCCAGGCCGAAACTTCCGAGCTGCCATCGGAGCCCGAACGACCACCTCGACGATGGTCGCCGTTAGGCGGTTCACTTCGTGAACCGTAGCCCGGAGCTCTGCGTCGACCGCCGCGAAGAGCCCCTGGAGCTTGGAGTCGCGCTCGGCTTGGTCGGCTGGGTCGATACGCGCCATGTCCGGAAAGAGCGCGACGACGTGCGATGCTCCGTTCTTGGCGCTTGCCATCGCTCGCACGACACTGCCGAAGTAGGCCGGGTGATTGTCCCCATAAAAGGATACCGTGCGGCCGTCCCGCAGATAGCTCGTGAAGAATCCCTCGTTCGGACGTTCAGCCCGCTCAAGAATGACGTTCCCGCGCTCGTCGAGGCGAGCCGCGTACGGACGGAAATGGCGCTCGTCGTCGTCGAGATCGAACGTCCCCGGATGTTCTCGCTCGTAGACCACATTCGGTCGCGTTCCAGCCGCGACGCACACGGTTCGACCCGGGAGGTTCAGCAGACTGCCATCCGCCCGGCGGAACTTCACCCCGCGAACGTGCTCGCGATCGTCGACAAGGACCTCGACGGGCGTGAGATTCTCCGCGTAGCGAACCCCTTCTTCGAGGCTCTTGCTGATCTCCTCGTGATTCAGCCGGTAGGCAGGCGACGAGGCGATGGCCTTTCGGTACGCGACCGTCACGCCACCCCAGGAGTCCAAGAGGCGCTGAACGTCCGGCGAACGACCCTCCGCCGCCGCGTTGGACTTCTCCTGTCGCAGGGCGCGTGCATGAGCCATGTGCTCTGCGAGAGTCGCCCACTCCTCCGCGTCGAACATCGCGCGCATGTCGGCTTCCGAGCGACCGCTGGAAACGAGGACCTCGTAGCGTCGGAGCTCCTTCTCCACTTGCACTTGGTAGTACGCGAGGAGCTCGGTCGCCGTGTCCACGGCGGTTAGTCCGCCTCCGATGACAATCGCCGGCAGACTGACTTGAAGGTTGGCGATGCTCGAGAACTTGTAGGCCCCTGTGAGCTGCAGTGCCATGAGGAAGTCGCTCGCCTGCCGAACGCCACGGGCCAATCCGTTCTTCATGTCAACGACGGTCGGCCGCCCGGCCCCCGCGCACAGGGCCACGTGGTCGAAGCCGAAAGCCCAGGCATCCTCGAGCGTCAGCGTCCCGCCGAAGCGAACGCCCCCGCAGATACGCACGTTGCGATTGCGCGCGAGCGTCAAATAGGACACGGTCAGAAATCGCTTGTCCCATCGGGCTGTAATCCCATATTCGCTCACTCCACCAAATCCTAAGAGCGTTCTCTCCGCGCCATCCCCGTCGAGTGATGATATCCATTCGACGGGCGTGGGCGGGTGCTGGTGACTGCCGACGATCGCCTCATCGAGTGGTTCGATCTTTAGTCCGTCGATCGCCACCACTCCGAACCCCTCGCACGCCAAATCGTGAGCGAGCGTGTAGCCCGCTGGTCCGAGTCCCACGATGAGGACATTCCGACCCGCGTAAGGCCGAATCGCTGGGCGCGTCACGTTCAGAGGATTCCACCGAAGCAGAAACTGGTAGATCTCGAGACCCCACCGCAAGCTCAAAGTTTCCTCGAGGATTCGAGTCTCGACCTGCGGGATGTCGATGGGCTCCTGTTTCTGAAAGACGCATGCCCTCATGCAGTCGTTGCAGATGCGATGCCCCGTGCCCGTGCACATGGGATTGTCGATGACGACGAGCGCCATGGCGGCGAGGAGTTCGCCGGACTTGCGCATCGTGTGCATCTCACTGATCTTCTCCCCGAGCGGGCACCCCGACAGCTCCACTCCGAGCGCGTTTCTCTTGCGGAGGTTCGTCTTCGCGTCGACCATGCCGCGACTACACGAATCCTTTTCTCGGTCGTGACAAAGGAGGCAGGAATCGATCTGGGCTTCTGCATCGCGCCTGGCGTTAGGGCGCACTGCAGGAGTGAACCCGACCCGCTGCCGGCGCTCGTGATGGGGCCCAACGAAGAACTCCGGGAAGGCGGGGTCCGGACGCACCAGCGGAACGAGATGAAGAGGGTCGAGAGGCCGTGCGGTCTGGAAGCTGGCCCACCGACGAATCGCGTCCTTGTCGTCCGCGCGACGCGCCGCAAGCCACGCCGCGATGGCCTCAAGCGCTAACGCCACACTCGCTCCGAGCGAGGCATCGCTGCCGGGATCGTCGGGCGAGCTCGAGGGGGGCTGCGAAGCGCCCACCTTTTCGCCGTCAGACGCCCACGGAGCGACGGCCGCCTGAACGCGTCGAGCCCGCACGCGCAAGTCATCAGTCCAGTCCGCTCCCCCGCCCTTGGCCGCCTTTCGAGCCACACCATCTATCTCGAGCAGCGCTATCGTCGCCGAAGCGACTCGAAGCTCTTCATCATTGGCGTAAGCGGGTGGCGCGGGCAATGCGGCATCGAGAGCAGCCCTAGCCAGGGCCCCCGCCACGGACGGACCGCGTGTCCACGCCGCGCCAGACATCGCGGACGGACCACAGCGCTTCGCGAAGTCGCGCCGAAAGCGCCATACGGGGTCGGTCGCGCGGACGCCCAGCCGAAAAGCGTCGAGGTCGGCCTCGACGCCAAACAGGCGAGCCACGAATCGTCCGACGTGCGGCGCTAGCGAGAGCAGGACTTCGCTTCGTTCGCGCGGAGACAACCAAGCGCCGCGCGACGCTTGATAGGCCTCGAACCGGGCGTAATCGGACGGAGTTTCCCGCTCCAGCGCACGAGCGAAAATACGATGCAACTCCTCGAGCTTCGCAGGCTCGTAGAGGTCTGCGTAACGGAAGCCTTCCACGCCGAGAACGAGCGCCGAACCCGACATCGACGAGGGGGGCGCGTCGCGGCCCCGCTCGAGCTCCCCCGGGCAGACCGTCACGCGTGCTTCCCATCAGCCGGTGGAGTCCAGGCCGTCTGGGCGGCCTCGCCCTCCTCGAATCCGAAGTACAAGGCGCACTGGTGCAGCATGAACTTCTGACCTTCCGGCGAAGCCAAATCGACGCGGTAGGTGTTGATGAGTCTCACCGAATCCGTCAGCCATTTCTTCCACCCGTCGCTGGAAACTTCGGCGAGGATCTTCTGACCGAGTTCGTTGCGAAACGGCGCGCGGTCCAGTGCGGGCAGGTCCTGTTTCAGGAGACGGCAGTGCACGATACGCTCCGACATAGGGCGCACTTCTAGCCGCGGCCAGGGGCGCGCGCCAGAGCCCCACAAACTCACCCTCACCAGCGCTCAACCGAAACCGCATATCCCGCTCCGAGAATCGACGAGGGGGGCGCTTCGCCGCCCCCATCGAGCTCCCCCGGGGTATGATGGCACCATTCGCAATGACACCGCGCGTTTGCGTCCAGTGCGGCCATCCGGTTTCCACCAACGCGACGGATGCCAGCGTCGCGTGCACCGCCTGCGGAGCTTCCCTACTGCGCAAGGGCGATGCGACCACAACTCCAAGCGACACGGCCACTGCCAGCCGACCTCGGCGTTCGCTAGCGCGAACACTTCTGGGGCAGGTGGATCCGGCGAAGACGCCTCGCAAGGAGAATCCAGAGACGCCGGGACGAACTCCGTCGAATCGACGGTCGTCGAAGACGATCCTCGGCATGTCCGAACCTTCCGCGCAAGCCGCTTCCAAAGCTGCCGTCGACGAGTGGGTCGCTTCGTCGGTGCCCTCGCGCTCCCCCAGCGCTTCAGCACAGGAACCGCCGAAGCCGGACGAGCCTCCGGACTCAATCTCGCCGCCGCGTACGCCTCGCGGCCTTTCCTCGGCCCCCCCGCCCGCGCAACCTATCGCAGCTGCCGTGCCCGCTCGCCCGCAATCGAAGTTGGGAGCGCAGACGATCCTTGGGGTATCCCCGACTCAGGATCAAACGCCGCAACCACCTCGCGAGCGCCCAGACGCCACGTCCTCGGCGCCGCCTGCGCCACTCGGCACGGCTCCTCCAGCCTCGCCAGCGGACACTATCGCGGGCCTCGCTCCTGCCCGCGCGCAAACGATCATCGGCTTTCCCGCCGCGAAGACTTCATCCTATCCGCCGCCTTCCTCAACGCCTCCGCCCCCAGGAGCTCGTCCGAGGCCGGGGGCCATGCAGACTCACAAGACCCTGCTTGGCATGGCTCTTCCGGGAATCGCCCCTGCCCAGCCAGGCGCCCACGCTCCGGACAATTCCGCGGCCGTGCCCGCCCAACCGAGGGCCCGGATGCCCTCGGTTGGCGAGAGGACGGTGCGCCTGCAGGTTCCGTACGTTCCGCCGCCTGCGCCGCTGAAAGACATGCCCGCGCCCACGATGGCGCTCATCCGGCCGAGACGTGGACTTCCCCTCGGGCCGGTCGCGGCCGCCGCAGCGGGGCTGGTCGTTCTCGTGGGGGCGATACTGTTCGCCGTGTTCGGTCAGGCAACCACGATCACTGCCCAGCCGCACGTGTCCGCTGAGGGTCGGGACGTTCTGCGCTTGACGTGCGATCGGGGCCGATGTCGCGACGGCACGATTGCCTCGATTGGCGACGCCCGTTCGACGTTCGCGTCCGGTGAGTGCGAGCTCACGCTTCCTGCGCCTCTCGAGCTCGGAGACAACACGCTGCAACTGTCACTCTATCGGGACGGCTCGAGTCGGTCCGAAAGCATCCGACTCGTCGTGTCACTTGCCTATCGAATCAATGTGGATCTTTCGACGATGCAGAGCGCGAAGCCAGCAATCACCGTCCGAGTCAAGGCTCGGCCCTCGACCGTCGTGACCGTTGGGAACACGAACGTCACGCTCGACGACAAAGGCCTTGGAGCCTACGTGCTCGACGAGTCCGCGTCCACCCTAGGTCCAGCTGAGCAGTCTCGGATCATTTCGGCTGATGTCCCCTACGCCGTGACCCCGAGCGGGCGGGCACCCGAGCGGGGGACCGTGACCGCGCGAGTGTCGGTCGCCCCCTTGTCCGTCGATGCCCCGGTGGTCAACTCGGTCGTAGAGGACGACGATGTCGTCGTCGCTGGTCGTGCGGCGAAGGGCGCCAGCGTGACTGTCGATGGCGCGGTTGCCAGCGTCAACGCGGACGGCTCCTTCGAGAGCACCGTGCATCTCGACGGGCTCGGGAAGCGATCCTTCGATGTGCGAAGTGGGACGAATGCCCTCGCTCCACGCACGATTCACCTCGATGTAACTCGTGTGAACAAGCTCGCCGATTCGGCGCGCGAGTTCGAGGCGCTTGGCTGCGTGGGCTACGATGACGTTCTCGGCCAGCTTGCCACGCGGACCGGTCAGCCCATCGTGGTGGACGGCAAGGTGCTCGATCTGCGCGTGGGTGGTCACCGGACCATGGCACTGGTCGACGACCGCCGCGGCTGCACCAAAGAACGGTGCTACGCACGCGTCATCATCGCTCGTGACACCTCGCTCACCAACGGGCAGTCGGTTCGAGCGTATGGCCATGTGGTGCGCGCCTTTTCCATGCCCGGCGGTCAGTCCGTTCCGGAAGTCGAAGCCGCGTTCACCATCGTCGGAAAGCCGTGACCCCGCGTCGGGTGAGTGAAGCCATCGCCCTCGCGCTGACCACCTCGCTTTTCGTCGGGGTGGTTGCGGCAGAAGACGTCAAAGTCGAGCGATTCCACGCTTTCGTCGTCGGGTCCCCTGCACGCGGCTTTCGGGAGGATCGCGCCGATGCGGTCCGCAGCGGCTGGACGCAGACCCCCTTGCCGCGCGGGACGCTGCGAACCTTGTGGGCGACCCCCGTCGCGGCGATCGATGCATCGCCCCCAATGCGCAGCGGGGGAGCTCGAGAAGGGCCGCGAAGCGCCCCCCTCGTCGATGGGGGAGCTCGAGGGGGGCCGCGAAGCGCCCCCCTCGTCGATAATAGTTGGACTGACATTCGCCCCACAATCGACCAGGCGTCGGTCGTTGACGAGAATGGAACCGTCTACGCGGTCGACACATCGATGAAGGTCACGTCGCTCGCAAGCAACGGAACGGTGAGATGGACCCTTCGCCCATCCACTGGAGGGAAGGGGCCTTCGCCGCTGGCGTTGCTCACCGATGGAACCCTCGTGGTGCTGGACTCGTCCGGCCAGGTGTTCGCAGTCAAGCAGGGGTCGGTGAGGTGGTCCGTTGCGCTCGGGTTCGAAAGCCGAACGGCATCAACACTTGCTCTCGATGACGGCGGCGTTGGGGTCTCTGCCGGTCGGGTGATGGCGATCCTCGACGTCGACGGCAACGTGAGAGCACGCACGAAGGTCCCCGACACGATCGAGACTCCCCTCGTGGCATCTAGGGGCATCATTCTCGCGGCCGATGCAACAGGAGCGGTCTGGTCCTGGAAGCCCGGACCCGGAACGCCGGAACGAATCGGAGGCTTCGGCGAGCCAACAGACTCGTTCGCAGCCGTCGATCGGTGGCTCGTCGCGGTTCCGCGAAGCGGGACCCGCGTGCTTGCGCTCGACGTCTCAAACGGCCAGACGAGCGTGTTTGCCACGGCCACGCCTGGGGAGCGCTACACTGGTCCACCAACCCTCGACCCTATCGCGCCAGAGCGCGAGACCTCCGCGTTCATACTCGCGGCGACTGCGTCGAGTCTCTCCTTCGTCGTCGTTGGGCTCGAGGGTCGGGCGCGGGAGACGAGGCTGCTCCAAGGTTACTCTCCCATCGCGTCGACCGATGGAGGGATTGAGCCAATCTCCGCAGAGGCCCGTACTCCGCCTCTCGTCGACCCATCCGGCACTCTGGTGTTCGCTACGTCCGGTGGCGACGTTGGCATTGTTCGCGGTGAGAGCGTGTGGCGTGCCATTGCTGTCTGCGGCCACTATCGTTTGGACAGCGATCCAGCGGCTTCCCACGCTGGACGGGCTCTTCCGCTAGTCATTGGACTTGCCCCGCTTCGACCCGGCGCAGTGGTGGCGACTTGCGGGTCGGGGGTAATCGTAGCTCTCGAAGAGGAGCATGAGGCAGGGTTGACGGGTGGCAAAGGCGAAGAGGCAAACCTATAGTTGTCGCAGGCGCGCTGCGAACCGCCGCAGCGCTGCATTCCCCGAAGGAAGACATGATCACTCTCACCGACAAAGCTGCGACCAAGGTCAAGGAAATCGCGGAGACCGAGAAGCTCATCGGTCAGGGGCTCCGCCTGCGTGTCATTGGCGGTGGCTGCTCTGGATTCAGCTACGACCTCTATTTCGAAGACCAGGTTGGCGACCTCGACGAGAAGTTCGAATCGAATGGGGTGGCCCTCTATGTCGATCCGATGAGCTACCAGTACCTCGAAGGAACGGAAATCGACTACATCGAAGGTCTTCACGGGGCAGGATTCAAGTTCAACAACCCGAACTCGAAGGGCTCTTGCGGCTGCGGATCGAGCTTCAGCGTCTGACGAGTGCGGGTGACCGCGACTCCGAACCCCGCTTTCGCCTCGCGCTCGAGCGCGCGATACGCTAAAGAGCGCGTCATCATGCGCGGCTTTCTGAAACCGGCTCGTCGTCACCTACCATCCGAAGCTCAGAGTGCCTTCAGCGCTCTGTCGAGACATCGCCGTTCCCGCATCGCGCGTGAAGCCAAGACTTCACTGCTGAAGGCGGACCAGTGGGGCCGAGGCGAGGTCGTAGACGAGCAAGTTGCAGCTGCACTCGAGACTGGTTTGAAGGCCCTCTCCGCCCCGAAGAAGAAGAAGAAGGCGGCAACAGCGGCGGCTTAGAGTTGCTCCATTGCGTGCGCTTTTCTTCGGCTCGCCGGCCTTCGCCGTTCCCTCGCTCGATGCTTTGTGCGAGATCGCCGATGTCGTCGGTGTGGTTTGTCAGCCGGACAAACCGGCTGGACGGGGCCTTGCGCTGACGCCACCACCGGTCAAGGATCGAGCGCTGGCGCTTGGCATCCAGGTCGCGCAGCCATCCAAGCTTCGGACCGGCGAGTTCGGCCGATGGGTCCGCGACCAACTCGTGGACGTCGCTCTCGTCGTCGCCTACGGGCGAATCCTGCCGCCTGATGTTCTCGATGCGCCTCAGCTCGGATGCGTCAACGTCCACGCGTCCCTGCTGCCCAAGTATAGAGGTGCGGCCCCGATCGCGTGGGCCATAGCCGCTGGAGAACGGCAAACCGGGGTCACCTTGATGAAGCTCGACCTGGGTATGGACACAGGACCGACCTTCGCTCGAGCCGTGATCGAGATCGGACCCGACGAGACTGCAGGAGAGCTTTCACTTCGCCTTGCGCGTCTAGGCGCCGAGTCGGTTCGGCGATGGCTCCCGGCGTACGTCGCGAACGAGTGCATGCTCGAAGCTCAGGACCCGTTGGGCGCAAGCGAGGCACCGCTCCTGACCAAGGAGCACGGGCGGATCGACTGGTCCAAGTCTGCCGCAGATATCCACGCGCACGTCCGCGCCATGAACCCTTGGCCCGGCGCGTTCACCACGTCGAGGAACCGGACCGTCAAGGTTCACGCCACTCGCGTGCTCGACACCGCACCCGGCGGGCACCCTGGACAGGTTCTGCTCGCCGACAAGGCGATGGTCGTCGTGGCGTGCGGGGCCGGCTCCGTGGAGCTCGTCGCACTGCAGCCCGAGGGCAAACGGGCGATGCCCGCGCATGAATGGGCCGGAGGCAGGGGCGTGGCCATGGGCGACGTGCTCGGAAGCTCCTAGAAGGCCGGTGTCTTTCGGACGATCCCTTCGCGATCCAGGCGTCACTCGGACTTTCCCCGGCGTCGCTCACGGTTCCGGCGCCCCGGAACCTCGCCGCACTCCCGACGCACGCATCCGTAGCTCGAGGTCTCGGAACCGCGCGGCAAAGCCACGAACCAAACTGCCCACCCAACCGTCGACTCCGAGGGCTTCCGTCATCGTGCTCTTGCTGAGCACGAGCACTGTCACCGCTTCCAGGGCTTCGACAGTCGCGGCGCGGGGCCCGTCCAGCAGTAGGGCCATTTCACCAAAGACTTCGCCCGGGCCCATGATGAGCAGCGTCTCATCCCGGTCCGCCGTTCCTCGATACGCCCGACAACGTCCGCTGACGATGATGTACGCCGCATCCCCTGGGTCGCCTTCTCGAATGATGACTTCACCGGGCACGAAAGCCCTTCTTGGCAAGTACTGGCCCCCGCGCAAGAAGGCGGCGAGCTCTCTCTGCAAGTCGACCACCGTTCGGGTTCGGTCGGCCGCCACGGGCGCGGTGGCACGCGAGACAATCGTACGCAGTCGCTTCGAGACTCCTATTGTCCCGAGAGCTTCATCGATCGGAATCACCGCCCCCTCCGCCGTGCGCTCAATGACTTCCTCAGATGGTATGTCGGATTGGAAGGGCATCTTCCCGCTCACGATCTCGTAGAGCACGGCCCCTAGCCCGAATACATCCGAACGTTCGTCCATGTCCTCCGGATTTCCGCGGGCTTGCTCCGGGGCCATATATCCGGGAGTTCCCACCGGTCCGCTCGCTTCCATTTGCGCCGCCGGGCCCGATGCCGGCCGCGTTTTCAGCAGGCGCGCCAGACCCCAGTCCATCAAGTACACCTGGCCAAATTCCGCGACCATGATGTTCTCTGGCTTGATGTCGCGGTGAATCACTCCTCGATGATGGGCATACGCCACCGCATCGCAAACCTTGAGCAGAATCTCGATCCCGTGTTCGAGCCTTTCCGTCGAACCCACGGGGCGGCTGGGATCCCGAAGCCACGCGGCGAGGGAAACGCCCTGGACGAGCTTCATCGTGAAATACGGCACGCCCTTTTCGTCGAGTGAGAGCTCGTGAACGGGGACGATATTCGGATGTTCGAGCTGCCCCGTGATCTGCGCTTCGGCGACGAACCCATCGCGGTAAAATGATTCTCTCGCAAAGGCCGGGGCGAGCCGCTTCATCGCGACGTGGCGAAGCAGATTGCGATCCGTCGCCGGGTGGATGCGGCCCATGCCGCCCCGAGCAAGTTCAGGATACAGCCGGAGATGACGAACCCTGGGAATCCCTTCCCGCGCGATCTCCGCCGCGCTGATTTCGTCAGCGCCGGCGACAGGAATCGCTTCGATGACATAGACGGGCTGGAGAGTCGGAGCTTTCTTCATGTTCGTGCTCGCTCCCGGGACTGGCGCCGAGACTCTCGACGCGAACGACGAACTCTAGCACGAAGAAAGTTCTGCCTCAGCTACACCAATCGCCCGTAGGCATGCCACACCCGCTCGTGCACCTCGTCGACGGTGCCCGTTCCGTCGAGCACGACCACCGCGTCGTTGGGCATGTGGCGAGCGAGATCGCGATAGAACGCCGAGAGCGCGCGCTGCACCTCGTTCTGCTCGTAGATTTGTGCAGCCTCTCCACGGTTCTGACGTCGTTCCGCTGCCACGTCCGGCGGAACATCGAGAACGACGGTCAAGTCGGGGCGGAGAACATAGCGATTGAGTGTGCGAATCCACTCGATGGCTTCGCGAGCCTCGCCTCCGCTCGAGATGCTTTGGTACGCCAGACTGGAAGCATCGTACCGGTCCGAGACGACGACGCCGCCGTCGGCGAGAACCGGCGCAATGTCACATTCCACGTGATCCATTCGGTCGGCAGCAAAGAGAAGCGCCATCGTCGCCCAGCCCGGAGCACCGCCGCCAGGAATCACCACGCGACCGCCGAGCACCTGCCGAACGAGCGTGCCCACGGGACCGTCGCTCGGTTCGCGCGTCATTCGAACGGAATGGCCGAGCGCGCGCACTCGCGCCGCGAGACGCGCTGTCTGCGTGGTCGTCCCCGAACCGTCGATCCCCTCGAGCACGACAAACTTACCCGCGCCTTGCCTCATGGAACTGTCCCTCCAGTCACCGCCGACCTGGCTCGCCGCCGCTCACGGGAGCGGGGGCGAATCCTCTCCGAGAACGACGTTGTCGATCAGCCTTGTCGACCCCACGCGGCACGCGACGGACAGAAGGACGCGGGGGCCCGCCGTGTCCACGACGGGCGCGAGGGAGTCGGGATCGGACACTTCCACGTAATCGATCGCTAGGCCGGCCGCCTCCATCGGTTCGGAGGCGATTCGAACTAGCTCACGAGCCTCGCGCTCACCTTGTTCGAAGCGGCGTAACGCCGCGTCGAGGCCACGAGAGATCGACAGCGCGCGCTCGCGATCCGCGGGCGCAAGGGTTCGGTTGCGCGAGCTCATGGCAAGCCCGTCCCCTTCACGAATCGTGGCATGTCCTACGACTTCGACCGGAAGTTTGAGATCCTCCACCAGGCGGCGCACGATGACCCACTGCTGATAGTCCTTGCGCCCGAATACGGCGACGCACGGACCCACAATCGCGAAGAACTTCGTGACGACAGTGGCCACGCCATCGAAGTGTCCAGGGCGTCTCGGACCCTCGAGCGTGTCCGCCAGTTCGGACACGTGCACGCGCGTCCTGTCGCCGGGCCCGTAGAGACCGTCCTTGTTCGGTGCGAAGAGCAAGTGAGCGCCGGATCGCTCCAGCTGAAGGACGTCACCCTCGATGTCGCGCGGATACCGGGCGAAATCTTCACCGGGACCGAATTGGGCCTCGTTGACAAATATCGAGACGACGACGAACTGAGCTCTCCGCCTTGCCTCGAGCACCAACGCGACGTGCCCAGCGTGGAGCGCCCCCATCGTCGGAACGAATCCGACACGCATTCCTGCCGAGCGCGCCCCTTCGCATGCGCGGCGTACGTCCTGAACCGAGGTAACCGGGGTAAGAACCACGTGGGCGAGCAATTACTATCGCGATTCCGGCAGGACGTTGGTACGTTCCGTGCGCTCCCATGGGGGTTTTTTATCCGAACCTGTCGACCGCACGATTCCGATTATGGGCAGCTCTCGCCCTGGCGGCTGCCTGGAGTATTGGGCCCGCGAGGGTTGCTCGCGGGCAGTCGATCCCAGAGCAGGGTTCTGTGGTTCCGGCGGACGGTGGCGCAAGCGCAACTCTCCAGAGACCCGCACAGCCGAGCGATACCGAACTCCACGCGGCGCGAGACATCTTCGTCCAAGCAGTGAAAGAAGAGGACAACGGCAACTGGCAGGTCGCCCTCGACAAGCTTCACACTGTGGCCGAGATCAAACTTACGGCGGGTGTGCGCTATCACATAGCCCTCTGCCAGGAAAACCTTGGACGGATTGCGGCTGCGCTCGCTTCCTACACCCAGGCTGCGAGCCAAGCCCACCAAGAGGACGCCAAGGACGTGATGCGCTTGGTCGGCAAGCGAGTCTCCGCACTCGAACCCCGTGTGCCACGCCTCTCCGTCCGCGTATTGCCTGACGTCGCAAACGCGGTCGTTGCGCTCGACGGGTCGCGGATCGACTCCGCATCCTTGGGCCAATCATTGCCCGTCGAGCCTGGGTCGCACGAGGTGCTCGCCACTGCGCCGGGCCGCGCATCTTCCAGAGCCATCGTCACGATGCACGAGCACGATTCGATGGTCCTCGACCTGAAACTCGAGACGGTCACACCCGATCCGAGGCCTGCGAGCGCCCAGCCAGAGCTGGCACCCCGTTCGACTGCGCCATTCGATGCGACTCATCCCGCCCCCGCGGGGCGCGACCACGTCGGCGCGATGCTCTGGACGACGGCATCCGTCGTCCTCGCCGCCGGAGGAGCGGCAGCTTACGTTCTCGCGGACCGCGCCCTCAACTACGGGGTCTCCGCGTGCGCGCTGCGGGTATCGACATCGCCCGACGCGTGTTCGTCGGAGCAATTCGCGGTGCGCGCATGGGATGCCACCGCTGCCGTGGCGTGGACCGGAGCCGTCGTCGCAAGCGTGTTTGCCGTGGTGCTCTGGGCCACACCCGAGCGCACGACTCCGTCCCGAGCGAGCGCACGCTTGGTCACGGGACCGACGGCGGTCGTGGCCGAGGGGCGTTTCTGACATGCGAGCGCGGCCAGCGTGGCTCGGTGCCTTTCTTGCTTTCTCCATCGGTGCGACCGGTGCGGCATGTTTCGACCTGTTTCATTCGACAGCCGGCATCCAGACCGCATGCGAACTCGACCCCAGCACGCCCGGGTGCATATGCCTGCCGAGAGATGAGGCGCAGGCCCGCGCGTCACAGGCTTGCGCTTGGCTCGGTGCGTGCGAGGGCCCCATCGGTCGCAACTCGTTCGGCGCGTGCGTCCTCCAAGCACGGATGGCTTACGACTGCGACGCCAATCCCAACCACGCCGTCAAGGGAGAAGCCAATCGGCTCTGGCAATGCCTTGGACAGGCCAAGACTTGCTCGGCGGTCGATGCATGCATCCTCCCCGATTCCCCTGATGGCAAGCCACCCTGCGTGCCGGCCGGCGGTTCGTGCATCGGATCGCCCGATGGAGGGGCGTCTGGAAGCGTGCGACTCGTGTGCGCGCCCAGCGACGCAGTGGACTCGGGAAGCACGGAGATCTCCGACGCAGCTGCACCGATGACGGCCATGGCTGAAGTCTGCGCTCTGTTCGGACAGACCTGCTCGATGAGCGCCGATGGCGCCGTCTGCACCGGAAGCGCTGGGGCGACGGGATGCCCTAGCAATGCGGACGAATGCCCCAGAGAGGGGTCAGCCGCACTCTATTCGTGCAACCAGGATGGCGTGGATCTGGGGATCGACTGTGCGAGCAATGGATCGCAGGATTGCCGGCCATACTCGGGGGCAGACGGGTCGGGTTGGGTGGCGTGTGCGGCCGAGGGAGACACCCTGTGCGATCCCAGTCTCACCGTCACGTGCAACGGTGGCGTCGCAACTTCGTGCACTTCAGGGGTGGTGGAGACCATCGACTGCACCGCGCTGCTCGGAAGCGCAGCGATCTGCGTTCCCGGGACGCTCAACCCCACTTTTGACTGGACGAGCCCGTGCGAAGCCGGCGTTTCCCAATGCTCGACCGATCTGTGCGATGATGCCGGCGGCATTACTGGATGCATGCGGGGTGCCACCACGTCAGTCGACTGCGCGGCGCAAGCGCTCAATCCCTGTGCGGTCGTGGACGTTGGCGCCGGCCTCCAAGCTGCGGCGTGCACGCAACCGTAGGCTGGCTCACGATCGTTGTGGCTTTCCGGAACGAACGCGTATTCTCTAATGCCTAGAGGCGATGGCCGAGGAACGACGAAGCACCAGCCGGATTCTCACCTCCGGCGTCCGCGTTGTCTACGAGCTGGCGTCCGGCGAGCGCGTGGATGCGGCCGCTGAGGACCTGAGCGCGACAGGACTGTTCGTTCAGACGGTGCGCAATCTCGCAGTGGGCAAACGCATCGCCCTCGAGATTCACATTCCCGGAGAGTCTGCGGCCTGGTCCGCAGTCGGACGTGTCGTCTGGGTTCGAGGGGAAGCGGAGGCCGCCACGGCGGGCATGGGCGTCAAGTTCATCGATGTCGATGATGCCGCTTCGGACGCGTTCGAACGGTTGAGAGCACGCAGCGCCGGCGGCCCTGTCGTTGCTACAGTGGAGGATGAGAGCGCGCCCGCGAGCGAATCGGGGCGGGCCTCCGTCCCATTCGAGCTGTCCAAGCGAAAGACTGCCGCGACGTCCGAGGAGCACGCTGCGCCACTGAGCGAGCAATCGTCCATAACGAAGGCGCGTTCCGGCTGGACGTGGATCGCCGCCTTGGTGGTGGCGGCAATCGCAGGTGTGTCGGTCTACGTGTTCTTCACTCGCGGGCCGGCGGGCGACCGTCACGACGCGGCATCGCCGCATGGTGCAGCCTCGCCCGCCGCAGCTCCGCCGTCTCGATCGCCAACGGTGTCCGCGCCGGCATCCCCAATCGAGACAGCCATCTGGATCGACGCGGGAGACGCTTCACGGCCCCCCTCGAGCTCCCCCGTGGTGCCCTCGGCGCGGCCGCCGGCCCGCATGCCCCCAAATCCGTCAGGGCTTGCTCGCTCCCCTTCGGGCCCTTCGAGCTCAGTTTCCGCGCAGCCCGTACCCCTGAGTCCCCGCCCCATCGAAGCGGGTCAATCTCCCGCAACAGCAACCGTTAGGGCTCCAGCTACGGAAGATTCGACCAATCCGTATTGAGCGCGTCGCGGCGGACGGGTCATGTCGCTATCGCGCCGTCAACACGGCGAAGGTGGCCACTCCTCCGACGAGAAGCGCGACGAGTCCGACGACCACCGGAAGCACCCACGGCGCGCGCGCCGGCACTCCATATCCCGCGACCTCGGAATTGCGGGCACTTGAGAATGCTGCATCGAGGGCTCGTTCATGGGCGGCGAGACCCTGTGCTGGAGCGGTTCCGAACGGATCCGCAACGACTTCGAGCGCGGAGACACGTCGGGCCATTAGCCCTGGCATGGCGGTATCGATCGCACGTCCGAGCGCGTGTTGCGACGTCGTCGCCCATTCCCGATGGTTGCCGGATAGGCCATAGGCACGCCCTACGGCATCCGCGAACGCTCCGACGCTCTCGAAGCGTAGCGCGGGCCCCTTGGAGAGAGCCTTGAGGATTGCAAAGTCGAGATCCGGAGGAATCGGTTGGGCCGCGTTGTGCAGGCGTTGGCTGGGCGGCACAGGTTGTTGAGAGAGGATCGCAAGCAGAATAGACGGTCCGTTGACACCACCGAACGGAACCTCCCCCGTGACGCACTCATAGGCCACGGCAGCGAGCGCGAACACATCGGCCCGCGCATCGATGGACTCGAGCCCCTGCGCCTGTTCCGGCGACATGTAGTACGGGCTTCCGATCGTCGTTCCCAACATCGTGAGCTTCTTGCGCTGGCCGCTCTGGTCTTTGACTGAGCCGAAATCGAGAAGCTTTACGACGTCCCCTTCTCGCGTTCCGCACAAGAACAAATTGTCTGGCTTGATGTCGCGATGAATGAAGTTTCGCGCGTGGGCTTCGTCGAGCCCGACCGCAACCTGAGAAAGCATGCGAACGAGTCGCGCCGCTCCGAGGACCCGGTCGCGCCTCAGCACGCAACGCAACTCCTCGCCGTCTAGGAACTCCATGACGAGCAGCCACGTGGACGTCGCTGGGTCACGCTGAAAATCGAGAACCCGCACGATATGCTCGTGCGGTAGCAGCGCGCTGATCTCGTACTCGCGCTTGAAGCGTTCGAGCGATACTTCATCTCGAGATACGTCCTCGTGGAGCACTTTCACGGCAACGCGGCTGTCTGTCTGCTTGTCGATGCCCTCATAGACTCGACCCATCCCCCCGTCGGCTATGACGCGACGAATCTCGTAGCGTCCAAACAGGCGCGTTCCGATGTGGCGATCCTCGACCTGGGGCCTCGCCGGCGCAGCGCTGGCGGTCTTTAGATGCGTGCCGTCCTCGGGACAGAACCCGGCGTCATTTTGAAATACGCGCTGGCATGTCGGACAGATTTTCATGTCGGCGAGGTCCGATGCATTCCGCTGACCGATGAAGTCGATCGGTCATGCCTCCGCGGAGCGGTCCCGCGGCTCGGGTGCGAGCGACCGCGTTCCACGCAACCTTCGACTATAGACCTATTCCTCGTCCGACGATGCGGCAGACGCGCCAGACTGCATAGGGGCGAAGTAGATGATCCTGTGACATGACGGGCACTGGTCGAGGAGGGGTTCCCTACGCAACCGATGAAAAAGCTGGGGCGGCAGAGCCATGTGACACGCCCTGCACGTGCCGTCGCTGGTCTGCGCAATGGCCGCACCCCGCTTGGCGCGAATCATCTCGTACCGCCGGTACAGCGACACGGGAAGGACCTTGACCGCCGCTTCTCGCTCGGCACGCTTGCCACTGGCCACGCCATCGACTTCACCGAGACGGGAGCGCACCACCCCTTCGCGCGACCCGAGGTCCTCGGACAGCCTGCCGTGCTCGGCCTCGGTCGTCTCAATCTGCTGACGGACCGCTTCGGCGCTCGACGAGAGCTTGCCGATCTCCTCCTCGCGGTCGCGAACGAGCTTGCGAAGCTCTTCAATCTCGCGTTGCGCCGCATTCGACTCTCGCTCGGTTCGCGACCGCGACAGCTTCTCGCGTGAGCGCTCGAGCTGCTGAGTCATATTTCGGACATCCTGGATGAGCTCACCCCTCACCTTGTCCATGTTCGCGACCGCGCTCCGATCGGTTGAAAGCCGCTCGTCGAGCTTGGCAATCGCAGATCGGAGGCCCTCGAGCGTCGCACGCTCTTCCGCCAGCCTGTCGTGGAGGTCCTTGAGTTCAGTGTCGATGACGGCAAGTTTTTCGAGCGCACTAATCTGATCGGGGATGCTCAATAGCGTGACTCCAGCATGGACAGAATCGAGGGTCCGGAACGTCCGGTCCCGCGGATCATCGTGAAAGCTGCAATTCCGCCCACCACGGAGGAGCTCGATGGGGGCCCCGAAGCGCCCCGCTCGTCGATCTCAGGTGCGCCTGTGGGCCCACCTGGGTTCGAACCAGGAACAGCCCGGTTATGAGCCGGGGGCTCTGACCGATTGAGCTATGGGCCCGCGTTGTGCCTTCTCGCCTCGGCTTCAAGGCTGTCCATTCAACGTGTGGGACAACGGAATTCACGGGCGGAAATCTAGTCCAAACCTGCCGTGGACGGAAGCTGGCACGTCACGGTGTGGAGCATACGAGGACCGCGACGGTTGGGACATTCTCGTCTTTTGGAGGGGGAACGACCGCGAGCATGTGGCCCGATATCGACGAGGGGGGCGCTTTGCGGCCTCCCTCGAACTCCTCCGTGGTCTGAGATGGACTCGTCGTCGGCCCGACCATCCCAAGCAGAGGTCGCGCCTCCCCGAGGGACTCCTCGACGCTGGCAACGCCCTCCGAACCACCCGCAACAGCGAGGGGAAGCATTCTAAGATCCTCGTGGTCTCCGACCCAGGTCACCCATAGCGGCTGCGCATCCACGATCGCGGGGGCTCCGCGTCCCAGGCCACCAGACGGCACGACCACCGGAGCGTCGGCGCCGCTCTCGGTGGCTCTAACGAGCAGGAGCGTTCCTCCCGTCCCGTCTGCAAGTTCGCCGTCATCACGCGCGACGACGAGGACTCCAGGAGGCATGCCGCGCTCCAGACCGACAACGTCATAGGAAGAGACGTGACCTCGTTCCGGTGTGAGCTTGACGACAGGACCCCTCGGTACTCCTTGAACGTCTAGAGCGAGCATTTCGATCCACCCGTTAGCTCGGGCCTCCCCGGTGGCCTCCGTCGGAAACCTGTCCGAGCCCGCATCGAGCTCAGCACCAGGCTCAGATGCCGAGGCAATCCATAGGACGAAGAAGCCGGAAGGACCGCGAACAACCCGCGGTGCCTCGGCATCCGACCCTGGAGGCGACACATCGAGCGAAGCTCCCAAGTGCAAATCCCGGTCGATCACCACCCCACGAATTACCCCGCGCCTTCCAGCGTGGGGCAGCCGAACCGCTAGCGGCGAGACTGCTCCAGCCACCTCGTCCCAGACCAGCAGCCCGGACTCACCCTCAAACGCCAGGTCGAACGCCAACGATTCGTCCGCCTGCTCAATCGACATCGCGAGCGGGCGGATGGCGTGCGACCCCTGAGGATCGATCGCCACCAGTGCGAGACGGCGCACGCCCTTGGCCTCGGAAGTCGCTGGTCGCACGAAATATCCCGCGATGAGTCCGTCTGCGCGCCGTGCGATTCGCGGTGGCAGCGCATAGGCCAGCGTGGGACCGATGTCGACCACGCGTGCACCCGTGATTGCTTGGCCAACCCAGGCAACGGCGGCAACTTGGCCCTGACCCGAGGCACGCGCGAGACCGATCGCATAGCTACCCCCGACCGCAACGCCATCGCCCACGACGATCGGACCCGACGACGGCTCGGCCCCGAGCGCGACTGCAATTCCTTCGCGGTGGCACCGTGAGAGGCGAGAATCCCCGGGCGGGTGTTGCAGGCTCTCCGGTCCCACAGGCTCCGCGTCCTGGGGTTCTGCCAGACCCGGGGACGCGGACTTCGAGCATCCGAGGGGGGCGAGGCAAAGTCCCGCGAGAGCAAGAGCGATAGCTCCGACCCGTCTACGATGGGTCGAGAAATCCATCGAGGACTTCCAACGCGAGTTCATGGCGTTCGAGGGGCGGCATCACGTAGGCCCCAGCGACGCGGTGGCGGACGGCGGCGAGCATCTCGCGCGCGATGGTGACACCTTCCTTGCGTGCCTGAGCTCCGGTGCCTGCCTTTCGCATTCGTTCGCGAATGGGCTCGGGCACGCTCATTCCCGGCACCTCGTTGTGCAAGAACTCGGCGTTTCGGAAGCTCGCGAGGGGCAGAAGGCCGACGAGGACGGGGAGTTTCAGCGCCTGACAGTCCTCAAGGAGGCGATCGAGAACGCCCGGATCGTACACAGGCTGCGTCATGACGAGCTCAGCTCCTGCCGCCTTCTTCTCTTTCAAACGCTCAAACTCTCGCTCGTAGCTCAGCGCAGCCGGCTCCACTCCCGTCGCAAGAAGAAATCGCGTCGTCGCACCGAGTGGCTTGCCGGCGGGATCCACGCCATGATTCAGGCGCGAACCGAGCTTGAGGATCCCTATGGAATCCACATCGTAGACGGACGTTGCATCGGGGTAGTCGCCCATCTTGGGCGGATCCCCGGTGATAATAACGAGGTTGTGTACGCCGAGGTCGTGGGCCCCAATGAGGTGCGCGACCATTGCCAGCAGATTCCTGTCGCGACCACACACGTGAAGCATGACTTCGACGTCCACTTCGCGCTGAAGCCGGACGGCGAGCGCGATATTGGCCATGCGCGACTGAGCACGCGCTCCATCGGGAACGTTGACGGAGTCGACCCCGCCGGCTTTGAGCATTCTCGCGGCGGCGACCGCTCGCGACGGATCAAGCCCTATCGGTGGATTGACTTCGACGGAAACGACAAACCTACCGCGCGCGAGCTTGGCCGCGAACCGGCTGCGTTCAGCGAGAGGCGGTGGTTCGAGCGCTCCGGGAATTCCGGCGATGGAGAAGACACGCGCGGGGCGCGAAGCCTTGTCTGTTTCGTCGACCGCCGGAGGAGCCGATCGCTCCGTGGCAGGGCTCGCCATTCGCGCGGAGTCGGCGATGCGCTTAATGTGCTCAGGCGTCGTTCCGCAGCAGCCCCCGACGAGACGTACGCCCACGCGGGCCATTCGCATGGCGTACACCCCAAAATACTCTGGGGTCGCGACGTAGACCATGCGTTCGTCGACACGTCGCGGCAGCCCAGCGTTTGGCGATACGAGCACGGGAAGACCAATCGGAATCATCCTCTCGGCGGCTGCGAGAGCCGCCATCGGGCCCTCCGAACAGTTCACCCCCACAATGTCCGCTCCGAATTCCTTTGCCAGGCGCGCCACTTCGTCGCAGCTGGTGCCTTCGGCCATCAAGCCGATTTCGTCGAGTGACACGCTAGCGACGACGGGCACACGCCCTCCGGCGATAGCCACCGCCGCCTCGACAGCTGCCCGGAGCTCGGGCGTCTGCCGAAAGGTCTCGACGATGAGCGCATCGACTCCGGCCTCGAGGAGTGCACCGGCCTGCTCCGTGAAAGCCGATCTGGCCTTGGCCAGGTCGTCGGCGTTGCGTTGGCCGCTCTCTCCGAGGAAGTAGCCGGTAGGTCCGATGGCGCCGAACACGTAGGCGCGTTCGCCCGCCACCGCGCGGGCAAGACGGACTCCAGCTGCGTTAAGCTCGCGCACGCGTCCCTGAAGACCGTATTTCTCAAGCCGAAGGGCGTTCGCCCCGAAAGTGTTCGTCTCGAGAACGTGAGCTCCTGCACGCAGGTAGTCCTCGTGGACCTTTGTCACGAGCTCCGGCCGTGAGACGTTGAGGTCCTCGTAGCAGGAGCTGAACAGCACCCCTCGTTCGTAGAGTTGCGTGCCCATCGCGCCGTCAAGCACGAGGACCTCATCTTTGAGAGCGACCAGTACGGGACATTCGAGTCGTGATGTGCTTTTCGCCATGGAACAGGAATCCGCCTTGGGGGAGATCGAGTGGGGCTGCGAAGCGCCCCCCTGGTCGATGAAGAGGGCCACGTACGTTACCCCTCTCGACCACCTGTCGCGAGACTGTTACAGGCTCGGCATGCGGAGAAATCTTCGCGGTTCGATGATCGGCCGTTTTTTATGGATGGCCTTGACTTGCCTCCCGGGGGCGTGCGGCCATGGGGCGACCACTCTGGCGCATGCTCCGCCGAGGATAAGCGTTCCGGGCGTAGCGCGCCCGAGCCCGAGTGCCGACGCGGGGGTGACCTCCGTGTGGCCGGAAGGCCTCGTGGACGCTTTGGCGAGCCACGGCGAGCCGCATGGGCTGCCGTTGACGCTTCCCCGTGATGCGCACGGTCGCGAGCGATGGCTTGCCTTCGTAGGGACGCGAGATGTCGCTACGGGCGCGTGGCACGTCACCCGCGCCGAGGACGGCACGCTCGACGTCGTCCCAGTCGAACGGTTTCCGGTCGGAGTTCGCGCCGTGTCGGGCCTTGTCGAGAGCGGGGTGGCGTACGTGCTACTGGAAAGCGTTGGCGTACTCGACCAGCCAGCGAACATGCGCTCGGTCTGGATCGACGCAAGTTCGGGCTCGTCCCCCTTTGAGGCATCGCCCATGGCGCTGTCGGACGTAAACGAGCCCGCGGTTTTGGTTAGCCGGGTGCGAACGGCTCAAACGCGCGAGACGACCGAGCACACGACCGCAGCGCTCTGGACCGCGCTCCGGTCCGCGAGTGCGTCCGCGACGGCTCTGATTCGGAGCCTCCCGCCTCGGGGCGCAGAGGTACAGCTCGCGTGGCAGTCCACGTTCGCTCAGACCGTCGGTCACATCCGCTCCGACAGTGCCGCCGGGTCGCCGCTCGTGTCGCGCGCTCTCGATATCGTTCGCGCCACTCTCACGACGCGAGCGTGCGGAACCGACGCATGCGAAGCCTGGACCGAGCGCGGCCACGCCGTGGTGCGCTTCGCGCTGGTCGACGCCCGATGGGCCATTCGCGCAGTGATCGAAGATGCCCCGATCCTCGCACCCGCCGGGCTAACATCGTCCGTCCCGCATCTCGTGCAGCCCCTCGGCGACGCGCCCCAGGCCGACGCGCTCCTCCGGGCTCGAGCGCGCCACATCGAGCGCATCATGGGCCGCGCTCCTCTTACGGCCACGGGTGGAATCGTGGCCGTGGTGCAGACCGATCTCGATCCCAATGCTCCGGCGGTCGCCATCGAAGAAGGAGGCACCGTCCGCCTCTTTCCGATCAACTCAGGCGCGCTGCGCGTCGATGGAAGCGAGACCAGCTGGGAGGCATCCTTTGCGGACGTGGACGGCGACGATCGCACCGACGTCGTCCTGCGCATGGCGTCGAAAGAGCCCGGAGGTCAGCCACTGACTTTTTCTCAGGCATTCATCTCCCCGCAGGCATCGGTTCAAGCGACGTCCGTCGAGCCAGACCTTCCAAGCGCGCTTGTCATGACTGATGCACCAAATGCTGATGCCGCCGCACGCGCGGCAATTGCGATTCCGCTTCGCATCGTCAATCGCGAGGAAGCATGCCGCCTGCTGGCGAGCGCGGGCAGCGTGGCTGGGTTTCGTCGTGCTGCGGCTCCCGAGGCGCACGTGCTGCACTTTGGCGAGCCGTCGCTTCCCACTTGGCGCCCCAAGGTGATCGCGATTGCAAAGCTCACGAATGACGACGTCCGCGGCCTCGGGGCCCACTGCTCTGACCTCGTGTGCGACGCCAGGCGCCCCTACTGCGCCTGGACGGCTGGTTCCGATTCAGAGCACTTGTGGTTCGGCTGGGCGGAGGAACGCCTACAGCTCGTCGGAGCCGCAGACTACGACGGCGAATAGGGCCCCCGCCGCGGCCTGCTCTCGTGGACATGCGAGCTGGGTGATTGCGCTCAGCCGGGCGGCCATGCGAGCAGGCGTCCGCCGAGCAGGTGACAGTGGAGGTGGAACACGCTCTGACCTGCTCCCGCACCTTGGTTGATTACCAACCGGTAGCCTGACTCCGACAGATCAAGTGCCGCAGCCACCGCTCGCGCAGCAAGCAAGACCCGCCCCAGAAGCGGACTCTCGTCCGCAGACACGTCCTCAACGCCTGCGACGTGCTTGCGCGGGACGACAAGGACATGAACGGGAGCCACCGGGTGGGCGTCGTGGAACGCTACGACGTCACCGTCTTCGAAAACGACCCTCGCCGGGATTGTGCGTGACACGATCTTGCAGAAGATGCACGAAGGGGGGCTGGAGCTCGTCATGACGGAGCGAGGATATCCCAGATTCCGCGCCTCCGTCACACCGTCGCTTTGCTCAGATCCAGGTCCGCGAGTCGCAACCCACGCGCAAGACTCCGTAGAGACATTTCGAGGATGACGCGGTCCTCTTCTGTCGCCCGCAACCCGACGACGCCAACCCTTCCCGCAAGGTATCTAACGCACGCAAGCTCGACGCCCGCAAGGCGGGCGCGACGGAGCAGTCGCATCCCCGGCAATGCATAGGTGAGCTCGCACCCTTCGGTCGCATGCGAGACATCCAAGAGTTCGACGCAGCCCGTCGCGCCCGCCAAATGGCGCACAATGCCGCGCAGCACGGACGCCCGCGCCTTGGCGCGACGAACATCCTGGTCCTCGAAAAATGCAAAGCTACGATTACGAGAGACCAAGGTCGGAACGAGAGTCATTCCGACCACGAGAGCCTCACGCTCGCTCCGCTCGATCACCTACCCCTCCGCGTCCTCGGAGTCTGGGCGTCGCGAACCGGAACCAGAAGCGTCGCTTGCGATGCCAGCGTCCTGCAAACGTTCGGCTTGGTAGTGGGTCCGCAGAGCGTTGATGAGTTCGTCGAGGTCTCCTTCGATGATTCGATCGAGCTTGCTCAGGGTCAGGCGAATTCGGTGGTCGGTGACTCTGTTCTGGGGGAAGTTGTAGGTTCGGATTTTCTGACTGCGTTCGCCGGTCGACACCATGCTGCGCCTGGTGGCGGCTTCCGCGGCCTCTCGCTTCTCGCGCTCGAGATCGAGGAGGCGCGCTCGCAATACCTTGAGTGCCTTGGACTTATTCTTGAGTTGCGAGCGCTCATCCTGGCACTTTACGAGGATTCCCGTCGGCTTGTGAATGATCTGAACTGCGCTGTTGGTCGTATTGACCCCTTGACCGCCCGGACCTCCGCTCGCTGCGATGCTGACTTCGAGATCCTTCTCTTCGATGTGGACGTCGACATCGTCGGCCTCTGGAAGGACGGCGACGGTCGCCGTGGACGTGTGGATTCGACCCTGGGTTTCCGTGACCGGAACGCGTTGAACGCGGTGCACTCCACCTTCAAAACGCAGGTGGGCGTAGACCTCCTTGCCCGTGAAAAGCGCCACGCATTCCTTCATTCCGCCGGTGGCGCTCTCACTGAGGTTGAGGATCTCGATCTTCCAGCGACTCACCTCGGCGTAGCGCGAGTACATCCGGAACAGATCCGCGGCGAACAGCGCGGCCTCCTCTCCGCCCTCGCCGCTCCGAATCTCAAGGATCGTATTCTTCGCGTCGGTCGGGTCAGGGGGAAGGAGAAGAAGCTGTATGGCAGCCTCCAGGCGGTTTCGCTCACTCTCGAGACCCGGCAGTTCCGTCTGCGCGAGCTCTCGCAACTCGGCGTCAGCCAGAGCTTCCTGGTCCTCACGAATACGCCGTTCGACGTCTTGATACCGCGCGAATGACTGCATGACCGGTTCGAGGTCGCTGCGTTCCTTATTCAGGCGCGCCAGCTTGTTACGGTCGGCGAGTACATCCGGTCTGCACATGAGCTCATCGAGCTCGCCGTAGCGCTGAGTGAGCTGCACGAGTTTCTCGATCGGGAGCATCTCACGTCTCGGCGACCGTCACGAACGGACCACGGCGGGAACGACCGCGCGTAAGCGATCGGCGGCCACGAGCGATTCGTAACCAGGAAAGATCACGTCGTCGGCCCCAGCGTCGGCACACTCGTCCTCGCCCTCTTGCCGAAACAGCGTCACCCGAAGACTTGCAAGGGCAACTTCGAGCTGCTCATCGGTCGGTTCGGCCGTCGTGATCCTTTGAACGAGAAACCCGGGCCACAAGAGCAGCCGGAGCGGTCCCGTGGTGCACGTCCTGGCAAAGACACGCTGAATCTCGAATGTAATCGCGATGATCACCGGTAAAAATGGCAATTTCTCCCCGAAGAATACGAGGTTGTCCGCCAGCCGGCTGCCGGTTTGGATGTGGGGAAGAGCCGCGCCAATAGCAGAAAAGACGAGGATCGAAACGAACGCGACCATCACGAGAAACGTGGTCCCGCACCGGGGGTGGAGGGTCGTCTTTCCACGTGCCGACTGCACGGTCAGTGGCTCCCGAGCCTCATAGGTGGAGATCGTCTTGTGCTCGGCGCCGTGGTATTGAAATACTGTTCGGATATCTTGCATACGACGAATCGCAAGCAGATAGCTGATCACGATGACGAGCTTGAATGCGCCCGTGATCGCCTGGAAGGCCGGTCCCTGCACTTCGAGACCGAGGCCAAAGAGACGGCTGAGCCCGGCCGCGGCGGCCTGCGGAAGCGCCACGAACACGACGACCGCAAGAGCGATCATGATCCAAGCCCCCATGCCGGTTCCGGAGCGAGCAGACGGAGCAGAGGCCGGTTGGATGTCGTCACCCTTGGTCACTGCAAAAGCAAGGGACAGACCAAGGGCGCCAAGCAGACCAAGCGCACGACTGGTCACGCCTTCGAGCGCAAGATCTCTCTCGAATTCGTCAGCGCTAAACCTGAGCGCCTCGCTACCCAGCCTCAGGGATTCGACGAGCGAGACGACTCCCCGGATGAGCGGCCATCGGAAGATACCGCCGGCCGATTCATCCATTCGCCGCTCCCGCACGCGCAACGACCCGTCCCGTCGACGCACAACGACAGCGAACGACTTCGGTGCCCGCATCATCACCCCTTCAAGGACGGCCTGGCCGCCTATGTAGGGGCGACCTGCCGTCGTCTCGCTCTTCCCCGGCTTCATCGACGAGGGGGGGGCTTTGCGGTCCCGCTCGAGGTCCGCCGTCGACGAGCGGGCCACTCCGCCGACCCCCTCTAGCTCCCCAGAGGCCGCCTTCAGATCTGCTTTGCCATTAGGATCCTCGGTTGAACGAGCTCCTGGCACCACCGCCACACTCGAGTCGGGGTGCTCGACTCCGAATCGCGCACCAAGGCTAGAAATCACTCTCCCAGCCCTGTTAGAAAGTCGGTGCATTTCGGTCGAGACCGAGCGATGCCGACGGCGAGTCGCGCGGAGCCTGCTTCCCGTAGGCGAGCACGCTCGACAACGGGATCGCGAAGGGATCGACCGAAAGACACCGGCCTTCTAGGCCTCAGTCTTCGCGTCGCCAGACGTCGGAGCCAAAGAAAGAGCCGCTGCAGCCGCTGGCTTCTTCTTCTCGTAACGCTTGCGGAAACGATCGACCCGCCCCGCGGTATCGATGAGCTTCTGCGTTCCCGTGTAAAACGGGTGACACGCCCCGCATACATCGACCGGGAAATCACCCCTAGTGGACCGGGTGACGAACGTGTTGCCACATGCGCAGGCGACGCGGGCAGGCGGATAGTTGGGGTGAATGCCGTCCTTCATGGGAACTTGCGGAATCTAGTCGCTCCGTGCAGCGACCGCAAGGCACCTTGGGGAAAGAAGAAAGGCCAGGATGACCGAAACGCCGGGATTCGCAGCGATTACGCAGATCTCACTTCGGCGGTCCGGATTGGGCGCACCGGCCATTGACACAGGCCAGTCCCACAAACGCCCCGCAGCAGTCGGCCGAGGTGGTGCACTTGTCGAATTCGTTGGAACAGGCCGGTGGCTGGTCGCTGCAGATCAGTCCACCGTCGATGTTGCGGCAATACCCGCCGCAGCACTGGTCGCCCGTTTCGCAGGTGCTCCCCGTCGGCAGACAGGGGTTGACAACCCAGAAGCCTCTTGAATTGCCGGCGAGGAGCTCCTGGGCCGGCAAGTAGAAGGCGGGGTGGCTCGGGTCGACTCCGGGGTTTGCGTTCAAGTCGAACGCGGCCACCCAGAGCTTCTTGGTGGTCGGCGTCGTCGAGATGTCATGGAATCGCGGATCGCTCCAATACGGATTGATCGTCGCGACGTTGCCGTAGAGGCGCCGGCTTGTGAACACCACCCACGCATAGCCTCCGCTCGGGACGGGGTTGACCGTCGGCTCGTAGTTGAGAACCGCGTCGGACGAGTGGGCGGTCGACGCGAGCGTCGGCAGGTATCCCAGACCATTGAGGGCATCAAGGCGCACCGGCGTCTTCGTCGCGAGGTCGATCCACCACAGCTCTGCCTGGGTTCCGCTGTTGGAGCACACACCACTGCTGTCACATGTCGACCGCGTGCCGCCGAAGTCGCGACCGTTGCTCAGGGTTTCGAGCTCGAAGACGACTGCGTCATTCGTCGGCAGGAATGATGGCCACACCGCCGTGCCGCTCGGAGGTGTGTAGAGGACCTGGAAGTTCGAGAATGTGTACGTCGTGGGGTCGAAATCCATTATTGCGAGCGACTTCATGTCGCCTGCGGGGCCCGCGTCGCCCGCGGGGCCCGCGTAGTAGTTGAAGGCTACGTGAAGACCGTCGGGCGAAAAGGCCGGCGAACCCGGCTTGAGCCCGGCCGGAATGCCGGTCGAGGCAAGGGCAGCACCACTGGGAAGCGAGAAGAGCTCCGTGGGGCTCCATCCCACCTTAAACATCGGAGCTCCGTCGGATAGAAGGAAGGTTCCGTCAGGATAGATTGCAGCCCATGCGAAGCGGTCGTCCGCCGGCGTGAGCGCCGTGCCAGCCGTGCCCGCCGCGAGATTGTATGTCCACGACGCCAGGTCGCCGTCGGCAGAATCCTGAGTCACGAGGCGAGATCCGTCCGCGCTGACTGCGTGGCAAACACGACACTGTCCGTCGCCTCCGGCCACCAGCATGGGATCTGTGAGCCCGTGCCTTATGGCAAGCGTCGCGCCGCCAAACTCCTGTGTCGTACTTCCGTAGACGCAGCAAAGATTTTGGGCGAGAGCAGTCCCATACGACTGGTAGTAGACCGTGCCTTCGAGCCTTCCCGATGCGATCTTCCACGTTTCCGTGAGGGGTCCGTATGATTGTCCCGCGGCGGAAAACACGAGCGTGACGCTTACGTCTTCGCCAGCGTTCGAATAGGAGAGAGCATCCCATGCAGCCTGGGGAATTGGATGGTGCACGAACGGCGTGGCCGTTGCGGCGAAGTATCCCTGGTACTCGAATGAAGTCTCCTGAAGGTGGATGAATACGGCGTCGTAGTTCTGTCCCGCGGACCACTGAAGCAATGGAGCGAGCAAGCCACGGGGCCACACGGTCTGGTCATAGGGATAGAGCCAAGCGAGTCCCGGATCGACCGCTGGTTGGCCTTGGAGGACGGCCTGGGTCGGAGCATCGACGGGCCCGCCGGGACCCTCGCCGCCTACGCCCCCATTACCCCCCGCGCCACCGCTGTCCGGCGCGCCACCGCCGTCGGCCGCCACCGCTGGAGCCCCGTTGTCTACGAGGTGCACACGCACCGTGAGCGTGGTCGTCGCCGATATGCCCTGATAGGAGGCCGTCACCGTCACGACACCGCCAATGGTACCGGTCGGCACCAACACTCCACTCGAGGCATCGATCGCGGCGATCTCGCCTCGATCGACGAGAAACGTCGCAGCAACCGAGACACCGTTCACCGTGGCCGAGTACGTGACCGTCGGAGTGTTGTCGCCATAGTTGACGTCGATCGTCTGGTCAGTGGGCTCGAGATCGACCGGAGCGCCGACCGGGGAACTACCGCCGTCGTCGCCGAGAAGGCCTCCGCTATCGCCGCTTGGAGCCACGATGCTAATGGCATCGGACAGCGTTCCATCCGGCAAAGACCCAGAGTCACCAATGCCTCCCCGCCCCGCGTCGAACGCAGAACCACTGGCACTATGGGTCGCGCTTCCGCAGGCCACCGCGAGTCCCGCGACCGCAACACACATAGCGAGAAGCAAGCCGACACCGGAGAACCGCTTCATGCACACTATATACGTCCTGTCCTATGGTGCCGCCATCTCGAGCGGCCAGCCTGGAAAGGGACAAAGAAGCGGTAATTGCTGGCTCAGAACGGGATGTCGTCTTCGCCTGGACCATCAATTCCCCCGGTGTCGGGTCCCTGGGCTCCCGACCCGACAGAAACCGCCTCGTCGCCGTAGTCGTTGTTGGAGCTCGAGGGGGGCCGCCAAGCGCCCCCCTCGTCGATGGGGGGCGGACCGCTGACGTCACGGTTCGAAGTGGAGACGCCTCGTCCTGCGCTCGAGCCTTCGCTCCGTGCTGCCTGGCCTTCGCTGCGACCTCGTCCGGTCGAAGGCAGTACGACATTCACCGCGATGATGTCTGTCGAGTATCGCTTCTCCCCGTTGCGCTCGTAGCTCGACGTCTGGATCCGTCCCTCGATGAACACGAGATCACCTTTCTTGAGGAACTTGCCTAGGGCTTCGCCTCGGCGCCCCCAGACGGTCACGCGGTGCCATTCGGTGCGTTCCTGCTTCTGATTGCTCTTGTCGAGATACGTTTCAGTCGTGGCGAGGCGCAGCTTGAGCACGGCCTGCCCGCCTTGCGTCACTTTGAGTTCCGGGTCTGCACCCAGGTTTCCGAGAAGCATCACGCGGTTCAAGCCTTCAGCCATGGGCAATCGCTCCTTGTCGGATGGGCGAACGCTCGCTTTACGCCTGGACTGTTGTTTGCGCCAGTGCGAGGACGCCAAAAGCCGAGTAGGCTCGCAAGCTCGCGCAGCGCCGCCGGCACCACCCATGACCCTCGACGACCACCGCAAGCGTATCGACGACATCGACGACCGCATCCTCGACCTGCTCGACCAGCGCTCACGAGTAGTCGTCGACATCGCCAGAGCCAAGCAAGAGGCTAACCTACCCATCCATGATCCGGAGCGCGAGAGGCAGGTCCTCGACCGGCTTGCCTCGCGCGAGGGACCGTTTCCAAAGGAAGCGATCCGCGCGGTCTATCGCGAGATCATGAGCGCCAGCCTGGCGCTCGAGGAGCCCGTCAAAGTCGCATTCCTCGGCCCAGAGGGAACATTTTCCCACGCGGCGGCGCGGGCCCTGTTCGGGCTGGCTGCGCGTTACCTCGAGGCAACCACGTTCGAAGGCGTGTTCGACGCGGTGTCCAGGCGCGAAGCGCAGCACGGCGTCGTGCCTGTCGAGAACTCCTCGGAGGGCTCGTCGAACATGGCTCTCGACGCGCTCATCTACGGCAACCTGCTCATTCGGGGCGAGCACGAACTCGAGGTCTCGCACTGCCTTCTGACCCGCGTTGCGAGCCTCGCGTCGATTGAACGAGTCTATTCGCATCCGCAGCCTCTCGGGCAATGCCGCATCTGGCTGGCCAAGAACCTTGGGGCCGCGCAGCTCGTGCAGGTCCCGTCCACCATCCTCGCGGTCCGCGAGGCGCTGGCCGATACCCACGGCGCGGCGGTCGCCGGAAGGCTCGCGTCCGACCTCTACGGACTGCCAATCGTGCGCGAGCGCATCCAAGACCGTATCGACAACGTGACGCGGTTCGTCATCGTGTCCCGCGAAGACGCTCCGCGCACTGGGGACGACAAGACAACGATCGCGTTCGGGTTGACCGACGGACACGGTCGAGGGGCGCTCATGCGAGCGCTTGCGGCGCTCGACACCGAAGGTGTCAACATGTCGCGCATCGAGTCGCGTCCCAGCCGCGAGAAGCCGTGGGACTACGTATTCCTCGTCGACATCGAAGGGCACCGCGAGGATGCGCCCATTGCGCGAGCACTGGATCGCCTGCGCGAACACTGCACGTTCGTGCGCCACTTGGGTAGTTACGCGAGGGCACGTCGGACATAGGGGTGGCCATTTCGCCATGCGCGGCCGATAACCAACTCTCCGGCGACACAAGGACATCGACGATGGACTCGTTTGGAACGCTCATCATCGGCGCCGGCATCACCGGCCTGACCACGGCTGCGGAATTGTCGTCTCGGGGCGACAACGACTATCTCGTCTTGGAGGCTAGCTCGGAAGTCGGTGGCTACTGCAAGACGGTCAAGACCGACGGGTTCGTATGGGACTACTCTGGGCATTTCTTCCACTTCACACATCCGGAAATCGAAGCGTGGTTGCGCGAGCGCATGGTCGGCCAGAGAGTGGTTTCCGTCGAAAAGAGATCGTTCATTGCCTACGGTGGAGAACGTATCGATTTCCCGTTCCAGAAGAATATCCACCAGCTCCCAAAGGTGGAGTTCATCGACTGTTTGGTTGACCTCTACTTCGCACGATCGAGCGACGTGCCGCGACCGCATTCCGCGGGGAAGATCGAGGGGGGACGCGAAGCGCCCCCCTCGTCGATTGCCGAGGAGAGCTTTCGCGACATGCTCTATGCCCGCTTCGGAAGAAGCATCTGCGAGAAGTTCCTCGTCCCGTACAACGAGAAACTTTACGCTTGCGATCTCGGGACGCTCGACAAAGACGCGATGGGGCGTTTCTTTCCGCACGCGAATCTCACGGAAATCGTTCGGAACATGAAGGTCTCCGACAACCAGAGCTACAATGCCACGTTCACGTATCCGGAGGGAGGGGCCATCGAATACGTGCGGGCTATCCTTCAGGCAGTCCAGGCTCCGCGCATTTCGCTAAGCGAGGCGCTAATTTCGGTCGATGTCAACCGCAAGGTCGCTAGAACGAATCGCCGAGAGATTCGGTTTGAGCGCATGGTGTCGAGCGCTCCATTCGACTCGTTCGCACGCCTCTGCGCCCTCGAGCACGACCCGAGCGTCTGGGCATCGAACAAGGTGCTCATCTTCAATCTTGGCTTCGATTCCAAGGGTTCGAACGACGTGCACTGGACGTACTACCCATCGAGGGACACCGTCTTCTATCGGGTCGGGTGGTACGACAACATTCTTGGAACCGACCGAATGAGCCTGTACGTCGAGGTCGGCTTTCAAAAGGGCGCCCGGATCGACGTAGCCTCGGTGCGCGAACGGGTCCTCGATGGGTTGCGCAAGGAAGGGGTCATCACGACCCAGCAACTCGTCGCGGAGCACTCGGTTGTGCTCGACCCGGGGTACGTTCACATCACGCGGCGCTCCCTCGCCGAGCACGCCCGCCTGACAGGCCTGCTCAAGCACCGGGGGATCTGGTCCATCGGGCGCTACGGGGGCTGGACGTACTGTTCCATCGAAGACAACATTGTGGAGGCTCGAGCCGTTGTCTCGAGCTTTTCCAGCGAGAAATGAGCCAGGCGCCTTTCTCGCTGCGCTTCCTGTTCAACTTCAGTCGCCTTTTGTAGTAGGTGAGCCGCCGTGGCCGCATCCCAAGAACCCGACGCCTCAAATCAGTCTGCGTCCCCCCAGGTCTCGATCGTCATTCCGATCTACAACGAGCAGGCAATCTTGCACGCAGCGATCGTCGATCTCCGGGAGCGACTGAAGCCGCTCGCGTGGAACTACGAGATCATCCTCGCGGAGAACGGCTCGAAGGATCGAACGATCGAGATCGGAAAGGAACTCGCCGTAAAGTACTCCGATCCGGCCGACGGACAGGTCACGATGCTGAGCCTCGGAGAGCCAAACTACGGCAAGGCACTAAAGCAAGGGATCCTCTGCGCGCGCGGTGAGATCGTCATCTGCGACGAGATCGACCTATGCGATACGGACTTTCACCGTCGTGCCCTCGATATACTCCAAACGGGCGCCGCTGACCTCGTCATCGGCAGCAAGCTCGCCCAGGGCGCTGCCGACGATCGTCCCATTCTTCGGCACGCCGCGAGCCTCGCGTACTCGTCCCTCCTTAAGGTGTTGCTCGGCTTTCGCGGAACCGATACCCACGGTCTAAAGGCGTTCCGCCGCAGCGCCCTCGTGGACACCGTTCGGGCCTGCCTCGTCGAACGCGACGTGTTTGCGAGTGAATTCGTCATCCGCGCGGACCGAGCGGGGATTGCCATTCGAGAGATTCCAGTACAAGTCATCGAGAAGCGCCCTCCGAGCATCAACTTGTTCAAGCGCGTTCCGAACGTTCTTCGCAGCCTCGCGAGGCTGACGTGGTCCATTCGCGTCCGCGGGTAGTGGCCAGCGGCTAGCCGGCGCGTCGAGCAGCCTTTTGCTCTCGCTGGCGATACACTCTCACGTGATGCGAATCCTGTACGGAGTCGTCGGGGAAGGCATGGGACACGCCACACGGAGCAAGGTCGTGTGCGAACATCTCGTGGCTTCAGGTCACGACATCAAGATCGTGGTGAGCGGCAGGGCTCACGCGTTCCTGGCAAGGGCGTTCCCGGACGTCGTCGAGATCCAGGGACTCACGATCCGCTACGTCGACAATCGACTGGATCGCAACGGGACGCTCGCGAAGAACGTGCTGGCCGCGCCGTCGATGGTGGCAGCCAACGTCGGCGCGTACCTGGAGAAGGTCGCGCCATTTCGTCCCGAACTCGTTATCAGCGACTTCGACTCGTTCGCCTATCTCTATGCGAAACGTCACCGATTGCCGATCGTATCCATCGACAACCAGCAGATCCTCAGCCGCTGCAAGCTCGGCAAATTCGCCAAAGCAGGCGTCCAGGTCGACTACGAGATGACCAAAGCGTTCGTTCGCGCAAAGTTGCCTTCGTGTGACCACTACATCATCACGTCGTTCTTCTTCCCTCCCATTCGAAGGCGCTTTCAAAAGCGTACGACAGTCGTTCCGCCGATCCTTCGCTCCTCCATCCTCGACGCGAAATCGCGCGCGCGCCCGGGACCGCACGTGCTCGTTTACCAAACGTCCAGCAGTGACTCGCACCTTCTCGACAAGCTGGAAGCCGTGGACGGCGAACGCTTCCTCGTCTACGGACGAGGCGCCGAGACCCGTCGTCGAAATTGTGAAATGCGAGCGTTCAGCGAGGAGGGGTTCGTCGACGATCTCGCGTCTGCACGCGCGGTCGTGTGCAACGGCGGCCTGTCTCTCATCGGTGAGGCGCTATACCTCGGAAAGCCCATTATGAGCATTCCCGTGCACAACCAATTCGAGCAGGTCGCGAATGCTCGCTATCTCGAAGAGCTCGAATACGGCCTGTCTGCCGACCAAATCGACACGGACTTGCTGCGCCTGTTCTTGCGCGAGGCTCCCAAGTACGCGAGCCGGGTCGCCAAACACGGTCAGGACGGCAACAGCAAGCTGTTCGACACGGTCGACGAACTCATCGACCGAGCCCGTCGAGCTCATGGCCGCAAGCGCGCCGCACGCACCGCGACCGCAACGTGATCGCCGTGGGCCGATTCCAGGGTCGCCTCACGGCGGAGTCTCGTTGCCACACACCCCGTGGTTGAACGTTCCTCGGATAGTGAAAAATACATTGGAGGGAACCCGACGTCGAGGCCGAGGAAGCCTGGCGCCGTGAGCCCAGAGGTTCTAGTGTGCCCCGGGCGCTGGTAACCGCACGATCCATGAGCCTCGAATCCCAGCCCGAAGAACCTTCGACGCTACGCTTGTACAGTGCCATTGTCGCGTCCAGTCTTCGGATCGGCGCCGATCTCAGACGCCGAATGGCGGCGGAAGCCACGGCTGAGGTCCTGGATGCCGTCAGGATTGTGTCCGAGTGCCTAAGGGCGGGACACAAGGTTCTTTTTCTTGGCAACGGGGGCAGTGCAGCGGACGCGCAGCACCTCGCTGCCGAGCTCGTCGGCCGATACAAGGAAGATCGGCGTCCTCTCGCCGGAATCGCGCTCACGTGCGACTCGTCGGCGCTGACCTCCGTCGGGAACGACTATGGCTTCGATCACGTCTTTTCCAGGCAGGTGCGTGCGCTCGCACAGCCGGGCGACGTCGTGTTCGCCATCACGACGAGCGGCCGTTCTCCGAACGTCCGACTCGCAGTGACCGCTGCCCATGAGCGGGGTGCCACAGTGGTCGGACTGACGAGCACGCGGGCCGATGGCGACTTCACGAGCGCGTGCGACGTGGCCATTCGGGTTCCATCGAATGACGTCGCGCGCACGCAGGAACTCCACATCACGCTCGGTCACATGATCATCGAACTGGTCGAGCTCCAAGGCGACGCGCCTTTCCCTTCGATCGAGCCAGCCCGTTCCCCACCCACCAAGCTCGCACCGCTGGACGAGTTGGCGCGCCTTCGCGAATACCTCCGAGTCCAGAAGAAGACCGTGGTCTGGACGAACGGATGCTTCGACGTCCTCCACGCGGGTCACGTTCGAAGTCTCGACGCGGCTCGCGCGCAAGGCGATGCGCTGATCGTAGGGCTGAACTCGGATGCAAGCGTCCGGCAGCTCAAAGGGGAAGGTCGCCCCGTGTTCCGGGCCTCGGAGCGGGTGACCATGTTGAGTGCGCTCGAGGCAGTCGACCATATCGTGGTCTTCGATGACGCGACGCCGATCCAGTCGCTCGAGCGACTCAGGCCCGATGTCCACTGCAAAGGCGCGGACTACGAGGGAAAGTTCATCCCGGAGGAGGCGACGGTGTTAGCATACGGCGGACGAATCGTGTTCCTTCCGCTCGTCGACGGCCTCTCGACAACATCCGTTCTGAAGCGGCTTTGACGAAGCGGGGCGGGAGCGTCGTGGTTCGGCACCTGGCGGGAGCTCGAGGGGGCGCAACGAGCCCCCCTCGTCGATTGGGGAAGGTCGCGGGGGCTGCGACGCTCCCCCTCGTCGATCCGGAGGGACGGATCGCGTCGACATCAATTCGCGGGCAAGTTCGCACCAGTCGGCCGAATCTGCGCGGCCCGACGCAACGCTTCCCACCCAACGCGCAACACGACATCGTCCCCGCGCGCTGGATCATCCGGAACGTTCGCGTCCTTCGATGCCGCCTCCGCAGACTCATGCATCACTCCTGCGTCAAGAACTACCACCTGGCTCGACGACGCTGCGGGCGCCTCCGACGTCGGTTCGGCAGCGAGATGGCCATCGAGGTCCTGCTCGCGGACGGACGTCGCCCCGCTCTGCACGGGGACCTCAACTCGAATGTCTGGCCGGACTCCTTCCGCCTGAATGGCCCGACCGGATGGAGTGTAGTAGCGCGCCACGGTCAGCCGCATACCCGAGCCCTTCGGCAATGCGATGACGGCCTGGACGCTGCCCTTCCCAAACGTGGCTTGGCCGACCACCGTCGCTCGATGATTGTCCTGCAACGCGGCGGCCACGAGTTCCGCCGCACTCGCCGTGAACTGGTCCACAACGACTACGCAAGGCAGGGACGCGAACGCTCCGCCGCCATGAGCCTCGATGGTGTCGACAACCTGTCCGCGATGGCGGGTCGTGTAGATGATGCCGCCAGGGAGAAACTCATCAGCTACATCAGCCGCCTGATCGACGAGCCCTCCCGGGTCGCCGCGGAGGTCGAGCAGCACGCCGGCGAGCGGCCCACCAGCACGCTTTCGAAGACCGGACGCGGCGGCGAGAAGTTCGTCGTGCGTGCCATCCTGAAACTGCTTGATGCGGACGTATGCAAGGCGATTCGACAGGAGTTTGGAGGCCACGCTCGGCACATGAACGACCGCCCGAACAAGGTCGTAGACAACGTTGGCCTCCGACGGTGGCCGGCGCACGCCGACATTCACGTGCGTGCCCGGCGCGCCCCGAAGACGCTTCAGGAGCTTGTCCATCGGATCCATTGATGGATCCCGTCCATCCACACTTACGATGACATCGCCTGGACGCAGTCCTGCGCGCTCGGCGGGGGCCCCTTCGATCGGGGCCAGGACGACCAGCTGGCCGCCTCGGACTTCGACTTCGATCCCGACGCCGCCGAACTGCCCCTGGGTGTCACTGTCGAAGATCTGGAACTCGCTCGAATCCATGTAGCTCGAGTGAGGATCCAGTTCGGCGACCATGCCGCGCACGGCGCCCTCCACAAGCTTGCCACGATCGACCGGGTCGACGTACTCGTTCTCGATGGCGACAAGAGCGTGCCCGAGCACGTCCAGAGCAGCGTACGGCGTGTCGCCTCGCGCCGTTCCCGATCCGCCACCGAAAAATGTCACACATGCCCCACCCGCAAAGGCGGCGCACGAACAGACCAACAGATGGATCGGCAGCACGAGGAAGCGTCTCATGACAGACACGAACCTACTCTTCTTCGGCCGTCCCGTCGCCGCGCGGGCGCCTGGAAGAAAGCGTTCGGATCGTCACGATGTGCATGGAGGCGCGATGCACTGCTTGATCCGCGAGCTAATGCGACCGACAATCGCGAGCGCGTAGGAAATCATCCGCGCCGTTCTCAATCACTTGGAACGCAGCACCCTGTACACCCCATAGGAGGTTCCCCTTGGCGACGAGTGACAAGGAGTCGATCCCGAATTTGACCGGTTCCAAGACCGACAAGCGCAAGCAGAGTTTGTACTTTCCCGAATCGATGCTTCAGGAGATCAAGGAAGAGGCGGCTCGCCTCGATCGTTCGCTCTCGTGGGTGGTTCAGCGAGCGTGGAAGATTTCCCGCGTCGAGATCAAGAAGCTTCCTAGCGTCAACGAGGTGGACGGTACGGAGGAAGAGGAGGCGACCTGAAGCGAGGCTACGAAGGCGCGAGATTCGTCCTCATCGGACCCGGACTTTTGTGCACGCTGGCTTTTGCGGGCGTGTGTAGTCAGGTTGCGTGTGCCCGATCGCACTCGGATACGCAGCGAATGCCGAGCGCGCCAGCGGCTACGTCCGCGGCAGAACTGGTTTCGGCCGCGGCGTCCGCGACGGCACCGGCAGCACCGGGCATGGGGGGATCGGCTGCGACATCCGTTCGGCTCGCTAGCGGGATCCCCCGGCGGGCCAAGAGCATCGGACACACATCGTACGTGCTCAAGGTCGCGCTCGACAACGGCGCGGTCGGAGCGTTCAAGCCGTGCTCCAACAAGCCCCTCGGAGACCGTCGATACAAGGGCGAGATCGCCGCGTATAGGCTTGCTGAAGCGCTTGGCTTGGACAACGTGCCGCTCACGATTGCACGCGCGTTCCGGGTCGCTGATCTGCGAGGCGCCCTTTCCCCAGACGCTCAGGGCGAGTTCGACCGCATGGTACGCGCTGGCTTAGAGGGTGAAGTCGAGGGAGCCTTAATTGGCTGGATCGATGGCTACGAAGTTCTCCCGCTGGAAAGCGCGGCGTGGCGCTCACGCTGGATGCCATGGCTCACTGACAGGCACACCGAGATTGCGCCATCCGACCGCGCCATGGCACGAGCGATCTCGACGCTGATTGCATTCGACTGCGTGACGGCAAATTGGGACCGCTGGAGCGGTGCGAACGTCGCGCGCGACAAGGGCACGGGAAGTGTCCTCTACGTCGACAACGACGGCGCCTTCTACGACGAACCTCCGTCTGCGACGGTTGAGGAGCAGTTCGCCCTTCTCGGCAAGGTCGTCCGGTTCTCCGAAAGCTTCGTGCAGGCCCTGCGCCAGCTCGACATCGAGACGCTTCGCCATGTCCTCGGTAGCGATGAGCGCGGAACCCCCCTTCTCGCCGATCGCAACATTCTCGCCACCGATTCTCGCCGGCGTCGAGCTCTTCAAATCGTCGACGCGACTGTCGCGCGTGAGGGACAACGCGACGCGTTCGCGTTCGAATAAGTGGGCAGACTGGGTCTCGAGCCCGCGACAATAGACGTTCCGTACCGCCTGGGCCGTGTGTCGGACAACATGAACCCCTAGCCAACGGCTAGGTGGGGAGCGTTGACCACGCTTTAGGCTTCCGAGATTGCGGTATTAAGCGCACCCAGCATGCTCACCGAGCGGTCATTGCACCCCGGGTTCGTGGTTGTTCGGGATCCATGCGATGCCGACAATCACGCACCCGGCAGAGGGAACTCATGGAAGGATAACATCGACGGGCTCCTGGTCAACGCGCCGACCGACGAATGAGAGGGCATCAGCTCTCTCACTCGCCCCGGCGAGACCGTGTCAGGTCTACGCATCTTTCGCAGAGAGACCCTCCTTTCCCGAGCCCCCGGAATGAAGTCCGGGGCACAGGCAAGAGATCTAGCTCAGTACGTGTGGGAGCCGTCAAACCCCTGGTCGTGATGCCCCTAGTCCATCCAGCCGACATCACGCATCGCCGCGACGACTTGGCAAAGCGGTAACCCCACCACGCTCGTGTAGCTTCCGTCGATTCGCTCGACGAACGCTGCGGCCCTACCCTGGATCCCGTAGCCTCCAGCCTTGTCGAGACCTTCGCCACAAGCGGCGTACCGTGCGCGCTCGCGATCGGTTACCCGTCGGAACGTGACGCGCGTGCTGACAGTCTGAGCTCGCAAGACCGGGGAATTCGGCTCGAGCTCGGCAAGGGCGAATCGCGTCCGCACGTCGTGCGTGGCACCCGACAGATCGGCGATCATCGCCTCGGCTTCCGGTGCGCTCGCAGGCTTGCCCAGCACGATGCCGGCCGGGGAAACGACGATCGTGTCCGCCACGATCACGCCTGCGGCGCCGCCGATCCACTGGGCGCGCACGGCTTCGAGCTTGGCTTGCGTGATGCGCACCAAATAAGCGTCCGGAAGCTCCCCGGAGGCGCGAGCCTCGTCCGCGACCGGCGCGCACACGACGAACGGTATCTCCAGGAGGGCGACGAGTTCATGCCGCCTTGCGGAAGCACTTCCAAGGACCAATGGGGCCTGGGTCGAGACCTTCACGAGCCGCTCACTAGCACGGGACCTGACGGCGACGGGCCGTGATAACGTCCGCGATCCATGCGATCCCGCGCTGCATTGGCACCGCTCTGTTCCGTCCTCCTCGCCGCGCTATGGCCAGGCACCGCACGGGCGACGAACTGCAGTGGCATCACGAGCACCTGCATCAACGACGACACCCTGTGGCCGCACGCTGGTCCGGCACGGTTCGTCGCTGTTGGGTCGACCGAGACCGTCGCCGCCGATCAACTTTCGTTCGGCCTCGTGACCAGCTACCTGTCGCGACCGATCGTCCTTCATCCTCTCTCTCCAGGCGGCGGGGCGCCTCTGGTCATCTTCGCTGTCGATGACCAGGTCAACACGACGTTCGCTTGGTCATACGGAGTGAGCGATAGACTCGAACTCGATCTGGTCCTTCCGCTGACGCTCGGCCAGAGCGGTCTCGGGCTGTCCCCTGTGACCGGCGGCTACGGCCTTCACGACACGGCGACGCGCGACATGCGCTTCGGATCGACCTATGCACTCGTCCCTCGGGCCCGAGACGTCCCGTCGCAGCAGATCGCGTGGAGTTTGGCTGCTCGGTTTGAAGTGAGCGCCCCGACGGGCGATGACGACCAATTTGCCGGCGAGCACGTCGGGGTCCTCATTCCGGGCCTGTCGTCGGAAGTTCGCTACGACCGATTCTTCGGTGGCGCGGAGGTCGGCGCTCGCATTCGACCGATCACCGACCTGCAGGGCGCAAGGATAGGCTCGCAAATCGTCGCGGCGCTAGGCGTGGGAGCGAATCTGTTGTCGCGCAACTTGCTCTCGGTTGCCGCGGAGGCATGGGCCCTGCCGACGCTGGCCGAACAGGAAACGGTGGACTTCCTTCCTCAGAGCAATCGTTACGTCATCACCCCCAACGGGCACTACATCACGCCGGCGGAATGGCAGGTCTCGGCACGATCGGCACCAATACACGGAGGGGACCTGTCGTTTCAGATTTCGGGCGGAGGCGGCATCCCTCTCGACAGCGAGACCGCCATCACTGTCCCTCGCTTCCGATTCACGCTCGGCGTACGCTGGGCACCGCATGCTCCCAACTGAGACACGCGCCGGTTTCTAACCTGACGTCCGGCCGCACGGCGCAACGAACACCCGTGGACCGCTATCCTCCCATCCGGTGCTAGGCAGCGGCTTTCGTACCATCCCAGCGGGAAGACAACGCATCACTCAAACGTTACAAGCGCGCTATTGGAGGAACGACAATGATTAACTCGAAGATTCGCGTCGCAAGCGCACTCGCAACGTCGCTCGCTGCCGTTGTTCTGATCGGCTGCGGTGGCGAAACACCGCCTGCCAAGGCCCCGGCTGTGACAGCCCCGCCGCCGGCGCCGACGGCAGAACCGCGCCTGCCCGTTCAGGCGCCAAGTTCGCCGACGGTCAGCGCAGTGCATATCTCGGAAGAAATCGCCAAGACCTGCGGCATCGGAGAGCCCGACGCGTACTTCGCCTTCGATTCCGCGAATGTTCGGCCGGACGACAAGCGAGTGCTCGACCTGGTGGTGGCATGCTTCTCGACGGGCCCTCTGAAGGGGCGGACCCTCAGACTCGTCGGTCATGCCGACCCGCGCGGCGAGAGCGGCTACAACATGACACTTGGCCAGTCGCGCGCGGACGCCGTCGGTCACTACATCGTCGACCGCGGGCTGGACAAGTCGAAGGCCGAGAGCACATCGCGAGGCGCCATGGATGCCGTCGGTTCGGACGAACCGACGTGGGCGCATGATCGTCGAGTGGATTTGCTCCTCGCCCAATGACGTTGCTGCAAGCCACTCCTGACGTGGGCGCGTCCGGGACGCCTACCGTTCGACTCGATTTGCTGGGCCTCTTCCAGCATGCCGCATGGCCCGTCCGCATCACGATCGCCCTGCTCATCGTTTGCTCGATGCTCGTCTGGCTGATTGCCGTGTTGAAGCTCCTGCAGCTCGGTCGGCTCCGGCTCGTCGAGAGTGATTTCGAGAGACGCACGCGCCACGTGAACTCGACCCGCGATCTCATGGAGGTCGTAGGGCGTGGGACGGGCATTTCACCCGGAGAGCGCGTCATTAGCCTGCTTCGCGCGCGCGGGTCTGGAGCGCACATCGAGCGACTTCGTGCGCTAGCAGATCGTGCGATTGTGGATGAGGGCCAGAATGCGCGAGCCCTGATGTGGTTCCTCGCGTTCATCGCCGCGGCCTCTCCGTTCATCGGACTCTTCGGCACGGTCTACGGCATCATGGATGCCTTCGTTCGCATCGGAGCGGCCAAGACCGCGAGTCTGCCCGTCGTGGCCCCCGCAATCGGCGAAGCCCTCATCACGACAGCAATCGGCCTGGCGACCGCGATTCCTGCCGTCTTCTTTTACAACTGGATCGACCGCCGCGTCTCCGACTTCATCGAAGAGCTCGAAGCCGCTGCCTCGGAGTGGGTCGCCCTCATTTCGGAACAGTCCGCCGTGGGCCTCGAGCCGACGATTCCTGTTCGTCCCGGCGGCGCGCGGTTGCGGCCGTGAAACGCCATCGGGGCGCGGCAGGAGCGTTTCGCGACATCAACGTGACCCCGCTCGTCGACGTGATGCTCGTGCTGCTGATTGTCTTCATGGTCACCGCACCGCTCCTCACGAGCGGCTTGAAGATTGACCTGCCCGAGGTCCAGGCTGTCAACACTCCCATCAAGGACGCCAAGCTGGTCCTATCCGTCACGAAAGACGAGCACATTCTCTTCGGGGAGCAAGATGTGACCAGCGACGTCGAGCGCGCGCTCCTTGGCAATGCGCGAGTCCAGCAAGAACACGAGCTGTTCATTCGAGCTGACAAGGAGGCTCGCTACGGAGTCGTCGCTCGCGCCATCGCGGCGGCGCGCGTGGCAAACGTGACGGCACTCAACTTGCTGGTCGATCCGGAGGAACTCAAACCGTGATCGCGGCGAGCGCAAGACCCACCTTCGGCGCGAAGGATGTGTCGCTTGCGCTGGCCGCTGCGGTGGCCGCGCAGCTTGCCTTGCTTGCCGTCTTTTCGCTCCCGTCCCCGAAGCTCGTCGAAGCCGACATCTCGAACGCCAACGCGCAACCGATCGCCGTATCCATCACGCCCGTCCTCAAGCTTGGCAGCAAGAGCCCGACACACCTTCCGGCCGCGTGGCGCCGCAAGCAGGCGGTCGTGACGCCTCCGCGGAGTGCAGCGCCATCGACCCAGGCGGAGAAGACCGTCGACGCAATCCCCAAGACGACGGTCACAGACGCCGGAGCGCCGCGCCTAGACGCGTCCGAGGCGCGGGCCATCGAGACTCCAACAGCGTCGCCGAGCTCGCCGACGGCCATCGCCAGCGCCTTGTCCACCGAGGGCTCGGAGAAAGGCGCAACGACAGGCACCGAGACGGACCCGCTCAAGGCTCGCGCCGCGGACATGTATCGCGCGCAGCTTCAAGCCTGGTTCGGATCGCAGTTCGATATCCGCGGCAAGGTGCCGTTCGACAAGCTTCGGACGCTCCATGCTCTTGTCTCGGTGTCGGTGTCGGAGGACCGAAAGGTCGTTGGGTTTGCGCTGCAGAAAGCGAGCGGCGATGACGTATTCGACGGACAGGTGCGTGCTACGCTCTCCCGCATCCAAACCAGCGGGGCCGAGCTGCCCGCACCCCCGGCGATGTACCCGGAGATGCTGAGGAGTTCGCTCCCCGTCGGATTCTCGTGCACCATCGCGAGCCGGTGCCAATGAACCTGCCCAAGCAGCCATCCCCGTGGGTCCTCACGATGGCATTTGCGCTTTCGCTGTCGCGTTTCGGCCTTGCCGATCCGGCTCCAGCCCAGCCCCCGACCGCGGTGCCGACACCGGACGAGAGCCTTCTCGGGACCGTCGAAGTCAACGGATCGTCCGATTCGATGCCGCCTCTGCCGAAGTTGGCGGTCGTTCCCATGTTCCCGACGGGAGCGCCGGACAGCATCGTCAACCTCGTCGTGCGCCGCGACATGGACCTCAGCGGGCAGTTCGAGGTTCTCCCCGAAAGCTTGTCGCCTTCCGGCCCGTTTACCCGAACGACACCCATCGATCTCGCTTCGTGGCGTGAGCGGGGCGCGGAGTACTTGCTTCGGGTATTTGGCCAGCCGGTCGGGGCGGACGCAGCTCGCGTCGAGCTCGTCGGCGAGGCCTATCTGACAAGCAAGGCGCCGCCCTCGGCGGTCAAGGAGCCGCCACCCCCAGCGATCTCTGGCGACGCCAGTGCAATTCCTCGCCCTCCCGAAGACGCCAAGCCCCTCTTTCGCACGTCAGTTTCTGCGCTCACCAAGAACGTTCGGGCGGCGTCCCACGAGCTCGTCGACCTGCTCCTCGGAGCGCTCACGGGACAGCCTGGAGGCTTCGCGAGCCGAATGGTCTACGCGGAGACGGTCGGTCGGTGGCGGCGAGTGTTCGTCATCGATTCCGACGGCTTCGACCTGCACCCCATCGGCCCGGTGGACGCCACGGCGCTGTCGCCGACCTTCGGCCCCGGCGGACAGGTCTTCTATGCTCTGTCGGCCAACTACAGCCCGTTCCAGATAGTCTTCGGCGAAAAGGCGATCCGTGCGCCGTTTGCCGTTCCAGGCTCTGTGATGGGGCTGACGTTCAGCGCAGATCGCGGCCGACTCGCCGTGGCTTCCATGGTGGATGGACGAAGCCAGCTGTGGCTTGGGCAGAGTGGCGCGCTCTCGCCCATGGACCTTCCACCGTTCGCCAACGGGCCCGTGTTCGGTCCTCTCGGAAAAGTCGCGTACGTCGCCGGGACGCCGGTTCAACGCGTGTATCTCGATGGCAAGCCCATCTCGCCGGCTGGCTTCATGGCAAGTGCTCCGGTGTTCTGTGACACGCCGCAGGGCCTCCTCGTCGTGTACACCGTCGGCGTCGGCACCGGCACGGATATCATCGCCACCGACACGAGTGGAGGAGCACTTCGGCGCTTCACGCGCCATGAGGGCGCCAACACGTACGCCGCGTGCAGTCCGGATGGCCGCATGGTGTCGTTCTTCTCGACTGGAAAACGTGGCCAGGGAGCCGGCCTCTTTATCGCGCCCATAGCGCGCCCGTGGCTCGCGAAGAAGATATCCTCGGATGTCGGGGAGTCGTTGCGGTGGGCGCGGCCGTAAGGCATTCCTTTTCACGGCCAATCCCCAGTACACGCGATGACCAGATCCACCGCATCTGGTCTGACCGTCATCGCTCCCGCTTTGCCAACCGTTCGATCCTCTCGAGCACCGACCGAGCGCTCATCGTGCGTTTGTACACATAGAGAGCTCCGGGCAAATCGCCCCCAAGGACCTCTTCGCTGACCCGCAACCGCGAGCTGACCGCAAACAGAAGCCTCGCGGACAGTCCCGCTTGAACGAGTTCGATGCGCTGCCACACGGCCGAGCGGCTCCAATAGCCCATGACCTCAAGGAACACCCGCGCGCCGTGGTCCCTCCGCGATTCAAACACCAAGTCGGGAATGCACAGGCCGACACCAGGCAGATCAAGGATTTCCGACGCTGGCGATACACGCCAGTCCGTACCGAGCGCTTCGAAGCTTCTTGCGAGATCGCGGACTTCGTCGGACGACGTGGAGATGTCGGACGTCCAATCCGCATCTGGCGAGCCGCCATCGCCGGCCATTTGGAAAACGAGCGGCGTTCGGTCCTTCCCCCACAAGACGTCGGCCGATAGAACCCAGACCTTGCAGGTCTCCAGCACCGGAAGAACCATGGCCAGCTGCAATCCATATTTGGTCGCCGATTCGAAAAGGCTGAACGGACCGTCGATGATGACTTGATACCCCCTATCCGTCCGATGAATGGTGTGGAGTAGGCGCAAGAACTTCAGACGCCGGAAGACGGTACGAAGCGACAGTGCAGATGCGCACTCGATGTCGACGGTTACACGTGTGGCCCGAAGCAATACCGCCTGCGCTTGCGCCCTCGGGTATCTCCCCACGAGCGTTTCGGCATCGGGAGCATCGCATGCCCGAAGCACTTGCGCCCCACGCAGGTCAGCGAAAAGAAGTCGGTCGATCTCGTCGCTCGTCGTGCCGCGCTCTGCGGCGATGGCGGCGAGCACAATCTCCCTGTCGAAATGGTCTCCGACCGATAGCGCTGCCCGCACCGCGCTGGCGCGCGCGAACACGTCGCGACGAAGGGCGGGCACATCGACGTCTTCGGAGGAGTCGAATTGGCAACAGTCCAGGATGAGTTTCGCGAGTCCATCCTTGAGGCGGTGTTCGCGTGCCGCGACATCGACCGACTTCATCGCCGCATCGACCTCTTCGCGCGAGCGCCCCCCGAGACTCCTCACGCGCCTGATCAGCTCGCCGGCAATCTCGACGGCACGCCGCCCGGAAGGTTCGTCCAACATCGACAGAACGAGTTGCCTGCCGCGACGACGTGCGATCACGAGATCAGCGGTAAGCACTGTGCTCCCGTCGTCGTTCGCTCGTATACGTCTCGGTCGTGCCCTCGGTCACGAGTTCGTACAGAATGGCGCGCTTGCCCTCGCGCTTGCGGAGGATCCGTCCCAAGCGCTGAACGTGCTCACGCACGGAACCACTTCCCGAGAGAATCACGGCTACATTTGCGTCCGGCACGTCTACCCCCTCGTTGAGGACCTTGGATGTCGCCACCGCCCGGTAGACCCCGTCGGCGAGGCCTGCCAGGATGGCACTTCGTTCGCGCACCTGTGTCTGGTGAGTGATGACCGGCACGAGAAACCGTCGAGCGATGGCGTAGGCCGTGGCATTGTCTTGGGTGAAGAGGATCGAGCGATCCCGTCGATGAAGAAACAGCAGATGCTGCAGGTACTCGAGCTTGGCCACCGGCGCGAAGGCAAGCTCCCGCTGGCGGCGGTACGCCGCCATGGCTCTCCGGCCGTCCTCGCTCTGGGAAGACATGATCACGAAGTCTCGCCAGCCCGCCGACGTGCTCATGCGAATCCCGCAACGCTCCACGAAGTCGCGGTACACGAGCCGTTCGGCGTCGTGCTCAGCGCGCTCCTCCGGCGATAGGTCGACCGAGACGCGCTCGACGTCGTACTCGGCCAGGTAGTCGCCCGAGAGCTCTATGATGTCTTTGCGATAGACCACCGGTCCGAGGAGATCCGCGAGTTCGGCATCTCGTCCGTCAGCGCGCTCGGGGGTCGCTGTCAGCCCCAGGCGAAACGGGGCGAGGCATGCCCGGGCGGCCAAGGCATATCCCGAACTCGGAAGGTGGTGGCATTCGTCGAACACGACAAGCCCGAAGCGCGAACCGAGGTGCTCCATGTGGAGCATCGCGGAGTCGTACGTGGTGACGGTCAACGGTTGCACGTCATACTCGCCGCCCCCGACGATTCCGATGGGTCCACCGAACGCGGCCACGAGCAGGTCGAACCACTGGCGCACGAGGTCGAGCGTAGGTGCAACGACCAAGGTATTGCGACGTTTGTGGTCGATCGCCATGAGCGCCAGATGACTCTTGCCCGAGCCCGTGGGAAGGACGACGAGCCCGCGCCCACGGCACCTACGCCAAGCCGCGAGCGCCTCCGCCTGGTAAGGTCGGGGCTCGCGATGGGTTCGTGCGCCGCTCGGAAGTTCCGCGTAGGCCCTGGCGTGGTCTTCGTACGGCACCTTCGCTGCGACGAGCGTGCGAACGAGTTCCGCGTAGGCCATCGCCGGCGCGCGATGGCACATGGTTCGGTCATCCCAGAGGCACCCGCGTGGAACCTGGTGGGCCTCGGGCCAGCCGCGAACCTCGAGCGTTCCAGACGCAAAGACGAGGGAGACCACGGCGCAATCGCTAGCACCGTTGCGCACCGCTGGTCGACATGGGTAACGATGCACTTCGCATCGCCTCGCCCATGACAATCGCCGTAATCGCCGAGAAGCCGGCCGTCGCCCGCGACATCGCCCGGGTCCTGGGAGCGGGCGCGCCAGCACCGGGATGCCTGCGCGGGAACGGATACGTCGTGACGTGGGCCATCGGTCACTTGGTCGTTATCGCAGAGCCCTCGGAGATCGATCCCGCGTGGAGAGCCTGGCGTCTCGATACCCTGCCGATGGTGCCGCGCCACTGGAGACTCATCACCGCCGAGTCGACGGCCGAGCAGTTCGGGCACGTGCAGCGCATCCTCTGCGATCCGGACATCACGAGCGTCGTGTGCGCCACCGACGCGGGCCGCGAAGGTGAACTCATCTTTCGCAACCTCTACGAGGCCACTGGATGCACGAAGACGGTTCTGCGGCTCTGGGTCTCGTCGCTCACTGCAGAGGCCATCGCCAAGGGATTTCGCGACCTTCGCCCGAGCGAACGGTACGACGCACTCGCGCGAGCGGCCCGGGCCCGAAGTCGCGCCGACTGGCTGGTCGGCATGAACTTGTCGCGCGCATACAGTCTCGTTCACGGCAACCGGTTCTCCGTAGGTCGCGTGCAGACCCCAACGCTAGCGATGCTCGTCGAACGCGAACGCGAGATTCGCGCGTTCGTGCCCGAAGACTACGTCGAGGTCGTGGGGACATTCGCCGGCCGATCGACCGAGATCGCAACGTCGGCTCCCAAGGATGACCCCATCCTCTATTCGGGCACGTGGTTTTGCGGCGACAAGCGCCGCCTTACCAAGGGCGGAGAGCAAGCAGCGAGTATCGTCGCGCGGACGCTCGTCGGCGCCGCTCGCATCGAGTCGGTCGCACGCGAGACGCGGTCCATCCCGCCCCCCGTTCTCTACGATCTCACCGAGCTCCAGCGCCACGCGAACCGCCTTTTCGGAATGAGCGCGGCCCACACGCTGGACGTCGCCCAAAGACTCTATGAACAGCGCAAGCTTCTGAGCTACCCGCGAACCGACAGCCGACATCTTTCGCGAGCTGTCGCCGAGACGCTCCCCGAGATCGTACGAGCAATCTCCGCGTCCTATAGCCCGTTGATGGCCGCCGGAACCGGAGTGCGACCCCTCGGCCCTCGCTTCGTCGACGACGCGCGCGTCACGGATCATCACGCGATTCTTCCAACGACCATGCACCCGAGCTCGCACCTCACCGAAGACGAGCACCGAATCTACGATCTCGTCTGTCGACGCCTCCTCGCCGCGTGGCATGACGATCACGTCTACGCTGTGACGAAGGTCGTGACACGCGTGGAGTCTTCCGACGTGGACCGATTCTCGAGCTCGGGAACGAGTGTTGAGCACGTCGGCTGGAAGGTCCTCGACATCACCAAGAAGCGCGCCGACGCCTCGGTTCTCCCGGGGGGTCTTACGGAGGGCGACCCAGTCGACATCGTCGACGTCAAGACCGTTGACAAGCAGACGCGCCCGCCGCCGCGGTTCACGGACGCGACGCTCCTTACGGCCATGGAAACTGCCGGGCGATCTCTGGCCGAAAAGGAACTCGCGGAGGCAATGCGCCAGCACGGCCTCGGCACACCAGCCACGCGCGCGTCAATACTCGAAGTCCTGATCGACCGCGCCTACGCGGTTCGCGAAGGGACATCTATCCGGGCTACGGACAGGGGATCGAATCTCATCGACGTCGTTCACCCCGACGTCAAGACGCCCGCCATGACGGGGCACTGGGAGTCGAAACTGGCTGAAATCGAGCGAGGACTAGGTGATTTCGATGAGTTCATGAGCGGCATCGTGGAGTACGTCACGGGCGTCGTATCCGCGGTGTCAGCGGACGCAATTCGACGAGGGGGGCACTTCGCAGCCCCCCTCGAGCTCCCCCGCGTCGAGGTCGGTCGCGTGGCATCCCCCTTGTCCGAGCCGTCTGCGCGAGCCACATCACGAGAAACCTTCGGCGTCCGAGAGGGAATTCACGACAGGATCCATGACTTGCCGGAGCGCGTCCTCGGCCCGCCTGTCGTGGGCGAATGGCCTTCTTCCCAGGAGCCGACTCGCTCCACCAGGGAATCGTCTGAGCCAAAGAAGGACCTCGGAGCCTTGCTCCACGAGCGGTTTGGCTTCGCTTCGTTTCGGCCATTCCAAGAAGAAGTGTGTCGAGCGACGACCGCCGGCCGCGACGTCCTTCTCGTGATGCCAACGGGAGCAGGGAAGTCTCTTTGCTATCAACTTCCCGGGCTTGCACGCGGAGGGACGACGCTCGTCGTCAGCCCCCTCATCGCGCTCATGGAAGACCAAGTGGCAAAGCTTTGTCACATGGGCCTGTCCGCGACGCGAATCCACTCCGGTCGCGACCGCGAAGCCTCGCGCGCCGCGTGCCGAGCCTACCTCGACGGACGGCTCGATTATCTCTTCATTGCGCCCGAGCGACTGAAGGTCCCCGGTTTCCCCGAGATGCTCGCCCGCCGTCGCCCAACCCTCATCGCGATCGACGAAGCGCACTGCATATCGCAGTGGGGACACGACTTTCGGCCCGAGTACCGCATGCTCGGCGAACGACTTCCCCTCCTTCGGCCGGCACCTGTCATCGCCCTGACGGCCACGGCGACTCCCGCCGTTCAGGACGACATCGTCACGCAGCTCCGACTGGACAACGCGGCGCGATTCATCCACGGATTTCGACGGACCAACCTCGCGGTCGAGGTCGTCGAGACCAACCCGGGCAAGCGAGCCGACACCGTTTGCGCGCTGCTTGCCAATCCCGCGCGCGTGCCTGCGATCATCTATGCTCCGACACGCCGCGAGGCGGAGTCACTCGCGCGCAGACTCTCCGAGACCGGCCGCGCGCTGCCGTACCACGCGGGACTGCCCGCCGCCGAACGCTCGGAAACCCAGCGCGCCTTTCTCGATGGCGACGTTGCGATCGTTGTGGCGACGGTCGCCTTCGGTATGGGCATCGACAAGCCCGACGTGCGAACGGTCATCCACACCGCGCTCCCGGCGACGCTGGAGGGATACTATCAAGAGATCGGGCGCGCCGGACGCGACGGGGCCCCCTCGAGGGCGATCCTCCTCCATTCGTTCGTCGACGCCAAAATGCTCGAGTTCTTCCACCGCCGGGACTACCCCGACTCAATGGTCCTTGCACGGATCTATTCGAAGCTCACATCGCGTCCGGTCGAGCGGGACTCGCTTCGTGCCTCGATACAGCTCGACCCTGCCGTCTTTGACAAGGCGCTTGAAAAGCTCTGGCTGCACGGAGGCGCCCAGATCGCACCCGACGAAACGGTGAGTCGGGGCGACGCCGACTTTGCCTCGTCCTACGAGAGACAGTCCGCGTATCGGCTCGACCAGATCGCGCGCATGCGCCGCTTCGCCGAGAAGAACGCGTGTCGCATACTACAGCTCGTAGCCCACTTCGGAGACGACCGTGACGCGGGCGCACCGTGTGGACAGTGCGATGTCTGCGCGCCCGAGTCGTGCATCGCACAAGTCCATCGCGAACCGAGCACCGCTGAGAAGCACGCCGCCTCTTGCATCCTGGACGCACTGAGCAGCCGTGATGGGATGACCGTTGGGCAGCTGCATCGGGAGCTGTTTCCCTCCGGAAACGTGGACCGTCGGACCGTAGAGCACGTGATCGGCGGCCTTACGCGCGCGCGCGCCGTGTCTCTGGTCGACGATTCGTTCGAAAAGGAAGGCGCCGTCGTGACCTTTCAACGGGTCTATCTGGTCGGAGGGAGCTCCAAAGGAAGAGACGCCCGTATGCGTGCTGGAGTTCCGGCATTCCGAATGCCGAGCACCCCAGAATCCCCGACTCGGCATCGCGTGCGCAAGCGCGAACACGGAAACCGCAAGGGCGCAGAGCGACGCGCCCCGGGAACCGGTCGGGACGCCGCAAAGAGACTCCCCGCTTCGGATGATTCGACAGACACGCTGTTTCAAGCTCTGCGGGCCTGGAGACTCGCGGAAGCCAAGCGGAGTGGACTCCCTGCATTTCGAATTCTAACGGACCGAACTCTGATGGCCATTGCCGCGGAGAGCCCGAGCGACGAAGACGCTTTGCTGCGAGTCCACGGAATCGGGCCGGCTCTCGCAAAGCGCTACGGGAGCGCCGTGCTCGGGATCGTAGCGCGGTATCCTGGTCGAATCTAGGGACACGCCTGTCATGGTGAGAAACGCGTTTTCAGCGGAGATCGCGGACATGCGGAGCCAACAAGCCTAGCCGAACGCCCGAATCGATTCGACAGCGACTCCACGACCGAACTGAGCGAGTGTGATTGCGTGCTGGCGATTCTGATGGCGATCTACGGGGCCGCGTTCGCCGCGCTCCGTCCCCGGGCCGATCTTGTCCTGGAGAACCTCGTGCTTCGCCAGAAACTCGCGGTCCTGCGTCGCGCGACGGCTCGCCCACGACTTCGCCCGATCGACCGAGCCTTCTTGGTTAGAATGGTCGTGGAGAATCCGACGTGGAGCCGTAGGCGGATCGCCAACGAGCTCGCGAGACTCGGTCATCCGGTCGACAAGAAGACGGTCGCCAAGTATACGCCGCGGCCGACAACGCATCCGCGACGACCACCGTCTCAGACCTGGACGACGTTTCTCCGCAATCATCTGGCGGGAACAATTGCCATCGACTTTCTGACCGTCCCGACCGTGACGTACAACATCGTTTATGTCTTTTTCGTGCTTTCACTCGAGCGACGCCGCGTACTCCACGTGAACGTGACAACGCATCCGTACGCCGAGTGGGCTGCCCAGCAGATTGTGGAAGCCATCGGCGCTGACATGGTACCGACTTATCTGATTCGAGACCGCGATGGCATCTACGGAGCCGGATTCGACATGCGCATCCACAATATCGGTATCGAGCAACTCAAGGTTGCACCGCACTCTCCGTGGCAAAATGGATACGCGGAACGATGGGTTGGTACCCTTCGACGCGAACTCCTCGATCACGTGATTGTGCTTGGGGAACGCCATCTGCTTCGCTTGGTCCGCCAGCACGCGGCCTATTTCAACGAGGACAGACCACACATGTCGCTCGATGGAGACGCCCCTGTCACTCGCCCTATCGAGCATCCGCCCGCCGGCCGCGTCATCGCCCTTCGGAGAATTGGCGGGCTGCATCACGGCTATCGGAGGGCCGCTTGAGCCTCGAGAATGACTTATTCACCAGCACAGGAGTCGCCAGTGGGCGGTCCAATGTCGCCGCGGGCTTCCCGCCGCGGTTGTGCACTTCCGACCTGTGGCGGGACGGGGCCATCGTCAGCTCGCCGGGGAGCCTGGACGAGCGCACGGGGTCCGACTGGCCGCCAGGCCGACGGGGGTGACCCGTCCGGATGCGGTCTATCCAGGTGCCCGCGTGCCCGGCCCCCTGCATGGGTGCTCGGGAGGGCATGAGCGCCCGAGCCCCGTTCATAGCCGAGAGACGAAGGAACCCGATGTGGTTCTTCTTGCAGATGCGACGACATAACTACGCTCACATGAGCAATTTTATTCATTTGTTTATTGACAATATTGAGCACGTGACTATGAATGTCACCGGCTCCCGTGGCAAAGCTCGTCGTCTCGTGTCCAAGTTGCAAGGGCGATCTCCGCGTCACCCGACTGGTGTGTCAGGCGTGTGGGACCAACCTTGACGGCCAGTTCGAGATCCCGCTCCTGCTTCAGCTGCCCCCCGACGACCTGGTCTTCGTTGCCGAGTTTCTCCGGTCGTCCGGCAGCTTGAAGGCCATGGCGAAGCTCGGCGGGTCGAGCTACCCGACCGTTCGCAATCGTCTCGATCAGATCATCGCACGCCTCGAAGAACTAGAGCGTGGAGTCCAGAAGCGTCGCCACGAGATCCTCGATGCACTCGAAAACGGTCGTCTTTCCGCGAAGGATGCCGAGGATCAGCTGCGGAAGGTGGGGCTATGACTCCAGCAGAGCGCATTCGTCACCTCATTCATGCAGGGAATGTTGCGCCCGAGGAGGGTGAACGCCTTCTCGCGGCGTTGGCCCCGGAGTCCGTTCGGTCTCCGGCCTGGATTGTCGTGAACCCGTTCGATCGATTCGGCGGCGGCGCGGCGGCGTTGGCCGGCCTCCTGGTCAGCTGGCTCAGTGTTTGGTCCACCCGTTTGGGAGTGCGCTTCGATGGCTTTCTCGACCTCCACGTAGCCCCCCATGGACACACGCCGCCGTTGTCGCTTGCGGTCATCGACCAGGTTGTTGCTTGGGTTCTTCCCGCGGCTTGCTTTTGGGCATACGCGCGTGTTGTTGCTCGCCACGCACGCCCCGTGGACTTCCTGGGCATGGTCGGGCTTGCCCGCCTACCGTTGCTCGTTGCGGGAATCCCGATCGCACTGCTGACTTCCTCGAGCCCGAGCCTTCCCCTGAAGCTCACCCCGGCATTGGCCGGCATTGCCGTCATCGCCTTGGTAAGTGTCGCCTGGAACATCACGCTCCTCTACCAGGGATTCAAGAACGCTTCGGGCCTGCGCGGTCCGAAGCTCATTGGCGGCTTCATCGGGGTCGTCGTTGTCGCCGAGACTATTTCGAAACTCGCACTCGCCGTTGCTTCCTTAGGTTGAACATGCACACGCACAACTGCCGACATTTCGTTGTACTCACCGCTGCCGTCCTGGGTTCGGGTGTCGCCGCTTGCTCACCCAGCCAGAACTCTTCGTCACTGCAAGCACGGAGCGCCATGGTGATGCAGTCAAACGCGCCGGTCGAAGTCCGAGCCCAGAATTTCGTTGGCGAGCTTGCCCGCGGCGACTGGGATCATCCGCAGACCGTGTTCGACGCGGCGATGTCGAGTGCCATGCCAGCCGCCAAGTTGCATGCTCTTTGGGGCGTCTTGGAAGACGCAGCAGGCTCCTTCGGAGGAATCGAAGGGGCTCACGTTCAGGCGAGACACGATCTCCAGGTCGTGCTCGTTACCTGCAAGTTCGAGCGCATTCGCAAGGTCCTTCGCGTCGTGTTCGACAATGACAACAAGCTCACCGGGCTCTTCTACGAACCGGTGCCCGAGGACGTCGAAGCAAAGACCCGCAGCCTTGTGACGGCCGCTGCCCACGGGAGCTACGATCTTGCTTCCCGCGACTTTGGGGACGTGATGAAGAACGCTCTCCCCCCGTCCAAGTTCGCAGAGACGTGGAAGGCGGTTGAGCAGAAGGTTGGCGCCTGGCAGACCGTTGAACAGATCGAGTTGAAGCCGGAGCAAGGGTTCTGGTCCTCGCTAGCGACGTCTCGTTTCGAACGAGAGCGCCTCGTGGTGAAGGTCGTCTACGACGCCCGTGACGAGGTTACGGGGCTTTTCTTCCAGCCGGCCGCCGTGGCGTGGTCAGCGCCTCCGTACGCTACTCCGAGCGCGTTCGAGGAGAGAGCCGTCAACGTCGGCACCGCGCCGCAGCTTCCGGGGGTTCTCACTTTGCCGAAGGGTGTAGGCCCCGTGCCCGCGATCGTTCTCGTCCATGGGTCGGGGCCAAACGATAAGGATGAGAGCATCGGGGGCGTGAAGGTCTTCAAGGACTTGGCGTGGGGCCTGGCCAGCCGCGGCATCGCTGTGTTGCGATATGTGAAGCGCAGCCGACAAGCCCCGACGGGCATCACAACCCAGAAGGACGAAGTTCTCGACGCCGCCCACGATGCCGTGGAGCTTCTTCGCAACACGGCCGGCATCGACGCAAACCGGATATTCGTCCTCGGGCACAGTCAGGGGGGATATCTCGCGCCGAGGATCGCCGCGGGTAATCCGAGCTTGGCAGGGGTAGTGATCTTGGCTGGGTCCACACGCTCTCTGGAAGACACCCTTATCGATCAGTTCACATACTTCGCTTCACTCGACCCCAAGAACGCTGCAGTCTGCGCTATGTTGGAGGCCGCCCGAAAGCTCAAGCAGGTCGTCGAAGATCCGAATCTCCGCGCCGACCAGGACGTGCCCTTTCCCACGGGTGGGAGCGCCAAAGGGGCGTACTTCTTGGACGTGCGTGGGTACGATCCTGGGAATGCTGCGCGCGATCTGTCTTGCCGGCTCCTCGTGCTGCAGGGGGAGCGAGATTATCAGGTGACCATGAAAGACTTCGACGGGTGGAAGAGGGCCCTCACGTCGAAGAAGGATGCCACGCTCAAGACGTACCCCTCCCTAAACCACCTCTTCGTTAGCGGCAGTGGCACGCCGACGCCCTCGGAGTACGAGCGGCCCGGTCACGTAGAGAAGGCGGTCATTGACGATATTGCGGGGTGGATCACCCCCGGCAGAAGCTAGAGAAACCGCGTCGATTGGCGTCCGGGCGACGTCGACGAGGTCCTTGGGGTGCAGGACGAGTCGCCCATCGGCGACGACAACGTCTGCTTCGCCTTTAACGGCAGTGCCGTGATGCTGTGGTACGCCGTCAAGTATGCGTGCAGCAGGACCGAACAAGGATGCTTCTGCTCGACCCAAAGGCCGCCCCCGGAAGTACGAGGGAGACGCACCCCGGTTTCTCCTCCGCTTTCCCTCCGACGTGGTCGATGAGCTTCGCAAGCTTGCGGACAAGGCTCCCGCTGCGGTCAACGATCTCGTGGTGCTTTCCGTGCAAGGCCCTCGCCGGGATCGCTGCTCGGCTCCGCCGGGCTGGACACCCGCGGGTGCGCAGCATCCGGTCCGGCCGTTTGACTGGCACCAGACGGGCCTTTTCCGGGTGCAGCGTCAAACGGAGTGGCGCTCGCCCGTGGCGATTGTAGGATCGAAGCGGTGCGCGCCAGCATCCCCAACTAGAAGTCACCGATTGCCAAGACGCAAATCCAGCCTATTTGGTGGGACACCATTGTTCCCCCCACGGGCGGACGCAACGCTCCTCGCCTCCCCCATTGCTCCTTGTGCAGAACAGACCCGCTATGCAGCTGCCGTCCTTGCGACACGGACGGCAATACGATCCGTCTTGGATGACGACGCGTCGGCTCGTCAGCCTGTCCCATGCGAGCGCGAAGCACACTCCGACAAGGAGCACGAAGACAATTACAAAACAGCCTAGCCGCTTCAAGAATCTCGGCCGTATGAGCTTCGCCATGGTCGAGCATGCTACCACCTTGGCTGGACGACATGGCTGGACCCGGAGCTTCGGCAGCACTTCACTGACCTGACAAAGGAAGCCGTGGCCGACGTGCTCCACGTGACTCAGGCTCACATCTCCCAGTTCGAGCGCTCCTGGCTACGCGGACTTCGCACGGGCGTTGGCTCGGCTCGTTCGCAGCGTCGCGAGGCTCGTCTCCGCGATGGCTTCGTTGGCAATCGCGGTCGCGTCACTCGCCACTTCCATCGCGGCACTCACCAATGGGATCACCTTGCTTGCCAACGCGGTCGCTTGGCTCGGCAACGCGGTCGCTTGGTCCGCCGACGTGGTTGCTTGGCTCGCTCGTTCGATCGCTTGGTCCGCCGACGTGGTTGCTTGGCTCGCTCGTTCGATCGCTTGGTCCGCCGACGTGGTTGCTTGGCTCGCTCTCTCGATAGCTTCGCTCGCTCTCTCGATCGCTTCGCTCGCTCTCTCGATAGCTTCGCTCGCTCTCGCGGTCGCATCGCTCGCTCTCTCGATCGCTTCGCTCGCCATCGCGATCCCTTGGCTCGCCATCGCCATCGCATCGCTCGCCATCGCGACCGCATCACTCGCCATCACGGTCGCTTCGATCGCTTTGGCGACTGCATCGCTCGCTCTCTCGATCGCGAGACTCACTCTCGCGATTTCTACTCTCGCGACAGGGATCGCTCCGCTCGCCCGTGTCGCAATCGGGCTTGCTCGTCGAGGGGCGAGACTCGAGTGGCGCGGAGCTAGACTTGGTCGAATGCTTCCAAGGCCTGTGCCTCCGAGGAGGCGGTTGCGTGCTGGAATTGCAGGCAGACTCAGGATCGATGACCGAGCAAGAACCGCGCTAGCGGCGAGGCATCGACCTTCCCCGTCGACACCAGGGCATCGAGAAGGCGCTCGCCGAGTCGCGCTAGGTCGAGAAGCTGCGAAATGCGGGCGTGTTGAAGCTCGGCTCTCGCACGCGTGTCCTCATCGCTCGGGGGGCACCTGAGCGTCTCGAGTTGGTCGAGGGCGTCCGTGAGCGCGTCGATCGCGGCCACAATCTCCCCTTTCTCGCGTTCGCCGAGGACCCGACTCACCATGCGCCAGAGATGCACTTCCGCCTGGTAGAAGTCCTTGCGTTCTCCCTGGACCCACACCTTGCGCACGACGCCCCACCGTACGAGCTCCGAGAGCGTCATACTCACCGAGCCGCTCGACAATTGGAGCGCCGCCCGCAGGTCGTCCGCGCTGAGGGGGTCGGCTGACAAATACAGCACCGTCCACACGCGGCCCATGTTCCGACGGAAACCCCAGAACTGCATCGCCCGACCGATGGCGTCGCCGACCAACACTTCAGTGGTCCAAAGTGCCCTTGGCTTGCCCCGCAACGTCATAGCGCCACCGAATCGCGTCCCGGCAGTTCCATGGGTCCTCCCCGGCGGGCTTAGCCCCGTCGCTCGACGAGTTCCCGCGCAATTCCCGCGAGCATGTCCCGTGCGGCGCTTGGCGGAACGACGTTCAGAGCCGACAGAGCGATCGCGGTCTCCTCGCGGGCGTCCGCACGCACGCCGTGGCACGCGCCCGACGAATGAACCGCCGCCACGACCCTGCTGGCTGCAAAAACGTCGCCTGCTCGAACGGCCTCGACGTCCCGCACCAGGTCGGGTCGCTGGACCAAAGTACGAATGAGCGGGAGCGTCAATTTGCCCTCGCCAAGATCGCAGAGCAAGGCCTTGCCCGTCAGGCTCGGATCGCCGTCGTAGTCGAGGACATCGTCGATGAGCTGAAACGCCATCCCGACGCGAGCGCCGAAATCGCCAAGGGCCGCAACAGCCTGCGATGGCGCGCCCGCGACCGCCGCTCCAGTTCGAGCCGCCCACGCGAAGAGCGATGCAGTCTTTCCTCGAACGATGCGAAAGTAGACCTCCTCCCGAAGATCGAGCGCGTTTCGCCCTCGAAGCTGAATGACCTCTCCGTCGACGAGCAACCTCAGCGTCTCGAAGAGTTCGCCCAGCACCTTGCCAGGCGCTGTCGATGCCGTGCGCTCGAGAGCGTGAGTGAGCAGGAGGTCGCCCGCGAGAACGCTGACCGCATTTCCCCATCGCATCCGCGCCGTCGCGCGCCCGCGACGCTCGGTGCCTTCATCGACAACGTCATCGTGCAGTAGCGTCGCCAGGTGCACGAGTTCCGCAACGACGGCCGCATCGCGCGCCTCGTCGGGTATCGGTCCAAAGCACGCTGCCGACAGCAGGACTGTCAGGGGGCGAACGCGCTTCCCACCCCCCTCGAAGAGGTGCGTGGCCGCGTCCGTCGCAGGGGCAACCCCCTCTCGCGCCAGTCGCCGCAGCTCATCGTCCACAGCACCCATATCATCGCCGAGAACGGAATGAATTTCGGCGATGCGCGCTGCGGCACGTACCCCCGACCGTTCGACGGTCGCAGCCTCACCCAGCTGCGTTAGAGACTCGAGAACGTTGGCCCGTGTGTTCAAATTATTTTGAAACTTATTTAGGGCACTGAACGGATCGGTCAAGACCCGATGCAAGTTGACACGTGAGCCTCGGGCAGACATGACGACCCCATGCCACGCAAGGCCATCGAAGAAGGCCCAGTCGGTCGCCCGCACGGAGACCACGGAATCGACGAGGGGGGCGCTACGCGACCCCCCTCGAGCTCCCCCGCGGTCGGCCACGCACGCAGGGTTGGGCGCCGGTTGGCCCATGGATTTGTCATCGTCGTCGCCCTCGCCTTCACGATGGCCAGCGCGGACCAGATTCTATCGGGCGCGCTCGAAGCCAATGTTCGGCAGCTTCCCCAAGGCCCTCCCGGCTCTCCGGCGCGTCTTTGCGCTGACGGAGTGCGCTCACGAGCCCTCGACCCGGATTCCCTGGTTCGCGCCAAGAAGCCGGGGTCCGACTCGGAGATCGTTGCCGACGCGTGCGCTCGCTCGTCCGCCGGTCTCGACGCCTGGGCGTCGCTGCTTCGATTCGAGGAGGCTGCGCGCCAGCTCCCAGCAAGCAGTCGCGATGAACTAACCGCATTGCGGCGCAACGTCTTCGCGCACCTTCCTGTCGAGTTGCGGTAGAAGGCTGATCCAATGAACGCCTCGTCCAGCGACGCTCCCGAAGGCGAGCCGACCTTCGACTTGTTGCCGCTCGGTGCGGACGTACGTCGCGCTGTCGACGCGCTCGGCTACAAGCACCCCACGCCCGTGCAGCGCGCCGTGTTCGAGCCCGCCGTCCAGGGTCGCAACCTCGTCGTGCAAGCCCGAACCGGCACGGGCAAGACGGCAGCCTTCGGGCTGCCACTGGCCGACCGCATCGTTCGCCCGTCCGTCAAGGCCGTTCAGGCCCTCATCTTGTGCCCCACGCGAGAGCTAGCCCTTCAGGTCGCACGCGAGGTCGAACAGCTGTCCAAGTTCCGCGGGCTGTCCGTAGTTGCGATCTACGGCGGCGCTCCCATGACGCGTCAGGTGTCGGCCCTCGAAGCAGGGGCGCAGATCGTGGCGGGGACGCCGGGTCGTGTCCTCGACCACCTGCGACAGAGAACTCTGGATCCCTCGGGGATCCGAGTGCTGGTTCTCGACGAAGCGGACGAGATGCTGTCGATGGGGTTCGCTCGAGAGCTTCACGCCATTCTGGAAGCCCTTCCGAAGCAGCGACAGGGGCTCTTCTTCAGCGCCACCGTCCCGCCCGACATCGAACGCCTCGCCCATAGCCACCTCAAGGATCCTGAGTTTATCACTTTATCGAGCGACCAAGTGGGAGCGCTCGAAGTGAATCACTACGTCTACGTGATGCAGCGCGGCGACAAGATCGCGCAACTCATTCGGATCCTCGATGTGGAAGACCCCGAGAGCGCTCTAATCTTCTGCAATACGCGCGATGAAACCCAACGCGTCGCCGACACCCTGAAGAATCGAGGGTTCGACGCCGACTGGCTCAATGGAGACCTGCCCCAGTCCGATCGGGAGCGCGTGATGAGCGCCACTCGCGAGGGTCGTCTTCGGTTCCTCGTAGCCACCGACGTGGCAGCCCGCGGGATAGACATCTCCCACCTGACGCATGTCATCAACCACGACTTTCCCGAGACCGCGGAACAGTACGTCCATCGCACCGGCCGCACCGGTCGCGCTGGGCGAACGGGAACTGCCATCTCCATCGTTGGGCCGACGGATATCGGAAACCTCTATCTTCTTCGACTGACGTACAAGATTCGTCCAATTCAAAAGCAGATTCCGTCCGACGGCGAGCTCAAGACCCGTGCGGAGCTGGATGTCGTTCAACTCTTCGTCGATGCGTTCGCCAGGCGGCCCGTTCATCCTGAGGACCTTGCGTTGGCTCGCAGGCTGCTCACCCACGACGATGCGGAGAACATCATGGCGGGGCTGCTCCGGGATCACTTGGGTGCTCGCGGCGGGGACGCGGTGGCCGATGCGACCGAAGCACGCCGCGCACGAGATCCGCAGCCCGCGGTGGTCCCTGCACCGAATCCCTGCTCCCCTTCGTACGATTCGGGCGCTTCGACCGTCGTGGCCAAGGCTGCGAAGGGCGACGCGACGGACTTCCGCGCAAACATCGCGACGCGCTCGAGTATCGACGTGGAGGGTGCATCGCGGCATCCCTCGAGCTCCCCCGAAGCTCGCCGCGTCTCCCTCCAGAGGCCTGTCGCGGAGCTCGAATGGCATCCGCCGATGGAGAGTGACGACGAGAGACCGATTCTCGAAACACCCACGGATACCGGACCCGCACTGGCGCCCGACAGCCCCGCATCGAACCCGGACGAAGAATCCGATTTAGAGTACCTGCAAATATTCGTCAATATTGGACGACGCGAGCGTGTTCGGATTTCGGATCTGCAGAAGCTACTCGTCGACGCTGGCATCCATCCGAACGACGTCGGACGCATTCGGGTTCGCGACCGCATGAGCTACGTTGGAGTGAAAAAAGAAGCCTTTGATCGCGCGGTTGTAGCGCTTGCAGGCCAGGTCATCGGAGGCCGAACGGTCGTCGCCGAGCGCGCCAAAATTCGAAGCTGAAGCGTTCAGTTCGCCTGTTGCGGCGCCCCGCAAAACGCTGAACGTTAGCCCCCTCCACGCATTCGCGTTGAGGGAATGGGCTAGGATGCCGTATCCTTGGATAAGCCCATGGCCATGTATTCCGCGCATTTGGCACCGCGTGTGGTGCAATCCCCGACCCCGCCGGCGCCAACGACGCTGCGAACCCTTCTCGATGCGCGCCTTGCAGAGAAGCGCCGTATGTCACTTCAGGAGGCGGTTGCAGTTCTCGTTCCGGTATGCGCGGATCTGCATGCTCGTCACACGCGTGGCGAGAAGCTGTTCGTTCATCCTTCAGCGATCGCGCCAGGCCAAGACGGGATGGCCCGCGTGCAACGACGACTTTCTGTTGCGCCGGTCCACGAGCACGACCGCGCGTGCCTCGCGCCGGAACAGATGGCCACCTTGGCCCCTGGGGACGAATGCACGAGCGTATGGGCCGTCGGGGTCATGCTTTACGAAATGGTGACGGGCGAGCACGTCGGACCGACGATGAAACACCCGCGGGAGGTGGACCCGTCGTTGCCCGAGGTCCTCGAATTCGTTCTCGGCAATTCGATCGTTTCGGACCGAAAGGCCCGCCCTGCGGACCTCGATGCAATGGCTGCCGCCCTCATGCAGATGGTGCCTCAGCTCGGTCCCTACACGGGCGTGCCCCATGCGCCGCCGTCGGAGCCGGCGGGCATCGACGTACGATTCTCGATCATTCCGACCGATCCACCGCTGCCTTCCGCGCAGGGCGACGTAGACGTCCGCTTCTCCGTCATTCCGTCGATTCCTCCGATGCCGCCTATGCCCGCGTTGCCATCTGCCCCGCCCTCGCTCCGCGTTGCAGGCGGGACCGCGACGCGCCACGGCCACTCCAAGAAACAGCACCAGCCGAATCAGACGCACAGGCTCGCCGCGCTCAAGTCGAGGCTGGAGAGCGATCCTCGTCCGCGCTACGTCGTTAGCAAAGACCGGATGGACCACGGTCCTTTCACTGCCGTGGAACTACTCCAGCAGCTCGCGTCGCATTCATTCGCGGGAACGGATGTTCTTCGCGACGACGTCGAAGGAATCCAGCGCCCAATCGTCGAATGGGAGGACTTCGCGCCCTTCGCACACCAGGCTGAACTCGTCCGTCACAAGAAGGCTGAAGAGAAGGCGGTAGTTCACGCGGCCCGGGCTGACAAGAAGCGAGGCATTTTCCAGCTCCTCATCGCCGGGGCACTCGTCACCGCTGCCGCAGGCGTCCTCGCCGTATGGTTTTTTTCGCGGCGAGGAATCCGCCACGAGGAAGTCGTGGTCGTCAACGACCGCACGGACTCGGTTGACGTTGCCGGGGACATCAAGGGAGCGAAGCACCACCCTCACGGCGGGACGGGCGGCGGCGGCGGTGGTGGTAGCTACTCGAGCGGCTTGAGCTACGAAGCGATCCTGAACGGCGCTGGAGATTCCGTTTTCATGGGGCGAGCAACCGGCGGAACCAACGTGCCGGACCTTACGAATGGCCAGCTAGCGGCGCCGTTGAGGTACGCGTCGTTCCTCGGCTCCTGTGGCGCGCCCGGCGACATGAAGGTAACCGTTCGCGTGGCAGTCAGAATGGGCCGAGCGGTGGGAGCTACGATCACGACAAATCCGCCCAATGGCGCAGTGGCGGCCTGCATTGATCGCGTGGTGCGGAACCTCAGTTGGGCCCAGAGCCCGAAGACCGACTTCGTGACGGTCAACTATTAGGTCTAGAGACGCACCGGAAAGGTCGGTGTATTTCGGTCGAAACCAAGCGAGACCGGCGCCGAGTCGCGCGGAGCCTACTTCCCGTAGGCTAGCCACGCTCGACGCCGGGATCGCGAATCTAGAGACACACCGGAAAGGTCGGTGTATTTCGGTCGAAACCAAGCGAGGCCGGCGCCGAGTCGCGCGGAGCCTACTTCCCGTAGGCTAGCCACGCTCGACGCCGGGATCGCGCAGGGATCGACCGAAAGACACCGGCCTTTAATGCGCTTGAGGTACGCTTGGCACGCAGAGTCCGGCCATACACTGATTGGGCGAAAGGCAGTCTGCAGCGGATTGGCAAGGAAACGCACATTTTTGGTACTGCGTATTGCAGTGATGCGTTCCGCATGAAAGATCGTTCTGGCACGGAAGCGCCAGCGGTCCGGGGACCGCCATCGTTCCACCGCTGGCAGGCGCGGTCGCCGTCGGAGCGACCGCCGGAGTCGGACCCGTCGGTGCCTGAGGCGGGTATTGCCCAGCTGGATAGGTCGGAGCAGACGCAGGCTGCTGCGGATAGGCTCCCGGCTGCGGATACCCGGCGGCTGCAGGATATCCGGTGGCAGGCGGGTAGGCTTGCGGATACGCACCGTACGCTGTCGCCGCCGTATTCGGCGGCTGAGTGTCGTCCTGCTTTTTCGCGCATGCCGACACAATTGCCAAAGCCGCCACAAGAGTCGTAAACGTTAGAAGCGTTCGCATCCTGGGTTCTCCTTGAACGAAGCCGGCGGCAAGCTTCGTCGAGGCAGGCCGTCCGAGTCAACTGACGGTCCCAGTTTTTGCGGGAGAGTGTCTGCCTGCGAAGCCCGCCGTGACTTAGGATGGGGGTCTCCAAAAACCATCGACCATGCGCGTTCAAATGAGACATTCCCGGGGCGCCCTGTCGCTCCTCTGGAGCGCATCGACGGTCATCGGTTGCGGCCACGGCTTGCCCCCGGCGCCCGACGCATCGCCTTCCATCGCCCTTCCCGACGTTCCGGTCGCCACGTTCCCGGCCGCAGCAATTCCTCGGGACGGCGGCGGCGATAGCGCGCCGGCCGACCCTGCAACGCTTGCGCAGACACGCGACGTCCCATCGGCTGCCGGGGCCGCCTTCGAACAGCGAGTTCGCGGTCTCTGGGAGGCGATCGTGTCCGACAATCCGGATCGCGCGATGCCCTTTTTCTTCCCGCTGGGCGCGTACGAGCAGGTCAAAGACATCGAGCGGCCGGACGTAGATTGGAAGAGACGACTCGTCGCCGCCTACATCCGCGATATTCACGCATTGCATCATCGGCTCGAGCGTCAGGCAGGAATCGACAGTGCAGCACTCATCGGGATGGAGGTACCCGAGGCACGAGCGCGTTGGGTCAATCCTGGCGAAGAATACAACAAGATTGGATATTTTCGCGTCTTTGGCTCACGGGTTCGCTATCAGGTGGGCGAGGCGACATTCTCGTTCGAGGTCAAGTCGCTCATCTCGTGGCGTGGAACCTGGTACGTCGTACACTTACGCGCCATCGAGTAATCCTGGAAACATGCACCGTGGGCGCCACCTCACGCACCTCGACAGCGCACCGCCTGCAGGCCCAAGGATTGCTTGACGCTTCGCATCCAACACTTGCCTTTGATACAAGCGCGAAACAGGACAGACACCCACATGCGGCAATGTGGGCGCACGATGAACACCATGACGTTGACCCCAGGCATCCGCGACGGAAGTTTCGAACGCGATGAGACCTGTTCATTGCCGTGGGGCCTAGTCGACGAGTTCTCGTCGAGCATGCCGGAGAGCTACCGCGTTCTATTCGATCCGCGAACGATCAGGCAGCACAGCAGCATCGTCGCGCGGCGTGGAATGCAGGTCGCGCACGCCGAAATCTGGCGGGTCCTGCCAGACCATAGCGCTGCGATCTGCGTCGTTGCCGAAGATCGACCCGACTTGCTGGCTGCCGTTGCGGCTGCGCTCGTGTCCAATGGCCTCGACGTCATCACGGCCCTCGCATTTTCGCGAATGGACCGCTCACTTGGGCGAGACGAAGCCGTGGCTTTGCTCTGGATCCGTCGAGTGAACACGCAGGACACCACGCTGCTCGGCGATGCTCATGCGACTTCGATCGCGGCGGTTCTCACCGAGATGCTCGAGGGGCGCATCTCGGTCGACGACATCGCGGCGTGCACGGTGAGCGAAGGGCTCCATTCCATGGCGACCGTGCGCTTCGATGATGTCGACGAGGATGGGAGGGCCGTCTTGATCGTAGAGGCTCCTGACCGCAGGGGCATGCTCTTGTCGATCGCCCTGCACGTATCGAGACAAGGCGCACGCGTCGCACGTTCGCTCGTGCGCACCGTTGGTCAGCGCGCCTACAATCGATTCCAGCTCGTTGAGGTAAACGGAGAACCGCTCACGCTGCGACGCCGCGAACAGATTCGTGCCGCGGTCTACAACGCGCTCACGGGACGACGCGCGTTGGGCGTTCCTGGGTGAGCGCTACGCCACGCAAAAGAGTCACCAGTCGGTACGCCCGACCGATAGCTCGACCGATACCGATTCGACGCTGCTCAGCGTGGGCGGACGTGCCTTGGTGATCACGATCTTTACACTCGTGGCAGGGCATTCTGCGAACAGCCGCTCCACCACACGCTTGGCGAGAGTCTCGAGAAGCCGGCAGCTGCGACTGGTTCCTTCGTCGACGATGACCGACGCGATGCGATCATAGTCAACAACCTCCTTTCGCTCGTCGCCCACGGGCAGGCTCGAGGTCGGCAAGACCAGCTCGACGTGCGCCACGAAGTCCTGCGGCAACCGACGTTCCGACGCCGAGACTCCATGGCGACTCCGAAAACGAATCCCGTCCACCCGGATGCGGTAGCCCTCGACACCCATGACGCGCGAACCTATCGCAGTCCCGCTTCGAGCGGGAGGATGACTTCTCGACGCCCTCGGGGTCGTCCCTGGTACACTCCAGATCCAAATGCGTGCCGCTCCGCCGGACCTTCCCGGTGCCCAGACGACCGACAGCCCCATCGACCGAGCGCTCAGTCTACTCCTCGCGAATGAGGTCGAAGCCGCCCTCCGATGGAGCGCTGCGGTGGTCGAGCGCGACGGGTCGATTCCGAGTGGACTTGTCATCACCTGCCGGCTGCTCGCCCAGATGGGTCGCACCGAAGCTGCCGTGGACGGGTTTCGACTTGCGGTGCGCCGAGCCATCGACGCAGGCAACCTTCCGTTGGCGATCGCTGCTCTTGGCGACCTTCGCGCTCTCCGCGTGGACCTGGAAGAATCCCTCGATCAGGTCGCGTCCGCTTTCTGCGCCGGCTCCCCGCGGATCGAGGAAGCGGCCGCCCCTCCACCGCCCGTGGCCGACTTTGCCGACTTTCAGCCGCTGAGCTCACTGCTCACCGGACCCGCCCTCAGTTCGAAGGCGACCCAGATCGTGCGCGCGGCGGCGAGGCAGTTCGAAGACGCGTCCGGCGCCGTGCCGCTCGTGGCACCCCTGCCCCTGTTCAGCGCGCTTTCGAAGCCGGCCCTGCGTGATCTGATCTTGGCGTTCAAGATGCGCACGGTGTCCTCGGAATACGCGGTCATTGAACAAGGCGATGATGGAACGGACGCCTACATTGTGGCCCGCGGCGAGGTTGAGGTTCGGCGGCGCGCGGTCGACGAGGGCGGTCGGCCAATCGTCCTTGCGAGACTCCAGAGCGGCGCCCTATTCGGGGAAATGACTCTGCTTTCGCGCGCCCCACGCGCCGCGAGCGTCGTGACCACGAGGCCATCGATTTTGCTCGTCGCCACACGTGAGGCGCTCGAAGCAATCGCCGACGCGCACGCCGAGGTTGGGACTGAGCTTGCCGCCCACTGCCGTCGACGGATGGTAACGAACCTCGTCCGAACATCGCCCGTGCTTTCCGCATTCCCGGTGGAAGAGCGCGCCAAGTTTGTCGAGCGCTTCCAAACCCGCCTGTTCGAAAAAGGAGATCGACTGGTCAGCCAAGGCGACGCGCCGCGAGGGGTTCACATCATCGTGTCCGGCGAGGTCTCCGTGGTCGCTCGAGATGCTGGCGAATCCACGGTGCTCGCTACACTGGGGGCCGGAGAGACCGTCGGCGAGGTGGCGCTCGTGCTGCGCCGCCCCGCCAACGCGGATGTCATCGCGCTCCACCCGACCGTGACGCTTTTCCTTCCACACGACGACTTCTTGTCGCTCGTCAGCGACTATCCCGCCATCTTGCATGGCCTTTACATGACGGCGGTGCGTCGCGACGACGAAACCACAATGGCACTGCGCTCCTCTCTCGCCCCGCTCGCCGACGACTACGTTCTCATATGACCGGTTCCCCGCACATCGGCGAGGAGCATCGGGACGAAGGATCTGCAAGTGCCGCTTCGGCCCCTCTGTTCACTTCGAGCGAAGCCCGCCAGCTTCGGCGTCTTGCGATCGCGCTGGCCCTCTCAGGAAGCTTCTTCGTCTTCGAGCTCGTTGGAGCCATCGTAGCCGATAGCGTCGTCCTCCAAGCCGAGGCGATCCATTTATTCACTGACGTGCTCGCTCTCACGGGAAGCCTGCTGGCGATGCGGCTCGCCGTGCGCCGGCCTACTCCAAGATTTACCTACGGGCTTCGTCGCGTAGAGCCCATTGCAGCGCTCGTCAGCGCTGGCTTCGTGCTCCTGACAACCTTCGGGATCATCGTCGAAGGCTTGAGCGCGCTTCGCGAGCGTCGACCACCCAACGCGAACCTCATGCTCGTTGTGGCCAGCGCCGCGCTCATCGTCAATGGCACGAGCGCGTGGCTTCTTCACGACGCACTCACTCAATCCAAGCCCGCCGGACAGCATCGCCACGCGCCAGTTGCGCCAGGATTTGGGCCTGATGACGGAGGGCAACCGGCGGAGATGCCACACGCTGGACACTCGCTCAACCTGCGCGGCGCGTGGCTGCATGCCGCCGGCGATGCCCTCGGGGCACTGGCCGCTCTCGCCGCGGCGCTTGTCGTGCGCTTTTCCGGCTCGACGGTCGCCGATCCCATTGGGGCCTTCGCCGTCGCAGCGATTCTGATTGTCGGGGTCCTTCGCCTTCTTCGGGATGCAGGGCTCGTCTTTCTCGAGGCGGCACCTGCCCACCTCCCCGTGCCCGCCATTCGCGATCTTGTCCTCGCTTACCCGGGAGTCACGGCGGTGCACGAACTCCATGTGTGGGCCCTCGGGGCGGGACACGACGCGATCACGGTTCACGTCGGCACCAGGGAAACGGATCTTTCGCTCGGCCGCGCGATCGCGCAGAGCCTACGAAAGAAGCTCGGGGTCGAATACGTCACGGTCCAGGTCGAACCGACTGGTCACGCGTGTTCATCTGGGGAGCTCGAGGGGGGCCGCTGAGCGGGGGCCCCGCTCGTCGAGATGCGGGAGCTCGAGGGGGGCCGCTAAGCGGGGCCCCGCTCGTCGATCGGCGGCGGAGGAGTACGATTCCTCCACGAACGCTTGACCGATCGGGACCGTTTGAGTACCCCCTGGCGTCCATGCAGAGCCCCGCGCGCTTCTTTGTCGCTGCAGCCGTGGTCATCACGCTGTCGCTATTCGGTCGGTCGGCTGCCGCACAAATGAAGGTGGCCGTCGTCGACGTCCAGCGCGCCGTGATGCAGACCGAAGACGGTCTCCGGGCGCAGGCGACTCTGAAGAAGCTCTTCGACAATCGCCAACAGGAGCTGAATAAGAAGCAAACGGATCTCCAGAAGCAGAAAGAGGACATCGACAAGCAGTCGCGCGTCCTCTCGCAACAAGCGCTACAAAAGAAGGTCGATGACTGGCAAAAGCAAATGGCGGAGCTTCAGACGACCTTTCTCGAATACAACAAGGAACTCGAGAAGAAGCAGAAGGAAATGACCGATCCCATATTCGAACGGGTGGTCGGCGCCATCAAGCGCCTCGCCGGCACAGACGGTTACGACCTCATCGTCGACCGAGCGACAGTCGCCTACTCGCGCGGAGATCTCGACCTCACCGATCGCGTCATCCAGTTGGCCAATGGTGGGGCCTCCTCCACAGCGCCGAGCCCTGCTCCAAACGCTGGTGCGCCCTCCAAAGCGCCACCCGCCCCGTCGGCCAAACACTAATCGACGAGGGGGGCGCTTCGCGGCCCCCGTCGAGCTCCCCCCGGTCGCGCGCAGTTGGTCTGGGATCGAGTCCTTCGACTCCCGCCTGAGTCGCTCGAAGCTCTCGCCGGGCGGCACGGCGGCAGCGTGCTTGCCGGACCGCTCCTCGCACCCGTACAGATCAGGCCACCTGCACTCGCCGAGGCCGGAGACCTGACTCCCCTTCTGGCCCCTCGATTCGTCGCGGCCGCTCGAGGGGCCGTCGAGCGCGGGGCCATCGTCCTGGCGAGGGCCGATCTTGCCCACGCCGCGGCGGCGGCTGTTGGACTGTGGGCTCACGAACACGCGGCATGGGTCTTGGCAGAATTGCTCGATACTGCACTGGCGCCGGAGGACCCGCCAGCCGTCGGATCGGACTGCGCCATCGCGACCACGGCAGTCCTCGGTCCACGCGTGACCATTGGCGCCCGCGTGCGCGTCGGTCCAGGCACCGTCATCGGGCATCCGGGATTCGGATGGGCGACGGGCCCGTCGGGCGCGGTCCGGGCCGTTCCCCAGCTTGCAGGCGTCGTCATCGACGACGACGTCTCCATAGGCCCCCTGTGCACCATCGACGCGGGCACGCTCGCCGCCACGCGCATTCGACGCGCCGCAAAGCTCGACGCCCACGTGCACGTTGGCCACAACGCGGATGTCGGAGCGGGCTCGATCATCGCAGCGCAGTGCGGATTCGCTGGCTCGGTCACGATTGGCGAAGGAGTCCTCATCGGCGGTCAGGTCGGCATCGCCGATCACGTCACGGTGGGCGCGCGCGCGCGCATCGCAGCCAAGAGCGGGGTCATTTCGGACGTTCCCGAAGGCGTCACGGTGGCGGGTTATCCGGCCGTGGCGCGCGGGCGTTGGCTGCGTGGATTGGCAAAGCTCTATCGCAGTCTTGGACCTGTCGGGTAGATCGGTCGCATGGACGAGGCCATCGACATCGACCGTATCCTCCAAATCCTGCCGCATCGCTGGCCATTCGTCTTGCTGGACCGCATCACCGAAGTGATTCCAGGCGAGCGCATCCGGGCCACCAAGTGCGTGACGTTCACCGAGCCCTGGTTTCAGGGCCACTTTCCGAATCGCCGCATCATGCCGGGAGTGCTCATCGTCGAAGCCCTGGCCCAAGCAGGCGGCGTCCTCGCACACGCCACGGAGGCGATCCAGGATACGACATCGATCCTCGCGCTTCTCGGCATCGACCGGGCCAGATTCCGACACCCCGTCACGCCGGGCGACAAGCTCGACATCGAGGTGGCCGTCCGCCACCGGCGCGCGCGCGTGTGGAAGCTCGAGGGCGAAGCACGCGTCGACGGCAAGCTCAGCGCGAGCGCCGAACTCCTCGTGGGCGTCGTAGGACGTTCGGAGTAGCCCGTGCCGCGAGTGCACCCGACCGCGGTGATCGACCCTCGCGCTGAACTCGCAGACGACGTCGAGATCGGACCGTATGCGATTGTCGATGGCGCAGTCGAAGTCGCGGACGGTTGCATCCTACACGCCCATGCGATCGTGCGTGGCCCCGCGTCGCTCGGCCCGCGGTGCGTCGTTCATTCCTTTGCGGTCGTTGGGGGGGCCCCGCAAGATCGGCTCTACAACGGAATTCCGGCTCGGACAGTAGCCGGCGAGGGCAATGTGTTTCGTGAACACTCGACCGTGCACGGGGGAACCGAAGGGCGCACGACGCGGCTCGGATCCGACAATCTCGTCATGGTGGGCGCGCACATCGGACACGACGCTCAGATCGGATCGCACTGCGTGCTCTCGAACAGCGTTCAGATCGCGGGCCACGCGGTCGTGGAAGACTACGTGACGTTCGGCGGACTGAGCGGAATTGCCCAGTGCCGTCGTGTCGGGGAAGTCGCGTTCGTCGCCGCCGCCGCGGTCTGTGAGAGGGACGTGCCGCCGTTCGTCGTCGTGCAGGGAGACAGGGCCCGAGTGCGAACGGCCAACGTCGTTGGATTGCGAAGGCGCGGAGTGCCCGAAGAGAGCGTCGCCGCGCTGGAACGAGCCGTGAGAAGGCTGTGGTCGCGGCGCACGACGATGGCGGAGGGGCTCGCCGCATTGGCGTCGGATGAGGACGAATACGTGCGGCGGCTGGTGGCTTGGCTGGTCGCGCGCGATGGAAGTTGGCGTGTATAGCTATGGCGATCTCGAAGTCTCGCCGAGCGTCCGTAGCAGAGCCACCGCCATCCGATTCAAGGGCGTCTTGATGCGGTGGCTTTCTCCCTTGCGCACGATGACCCCGTTGCGTGCGTCGATCTCCATCGGCCGTAGGGCGAGGCGATCGGCAAGCATCGAATTGATCGAATCGGGCGGCTGAGCGCGATAGCCGTCTACGACTTCTTGCGCGATGCTGTCGTCGAGGTGTGCGCCTTCTGCACGACCCACCGCTGCGCATTCGGCGGCGATTCCGAGCGCGATCTCCGCCATCGCTTCATCGCGCAGGACGCCGGCAGGTTTGCTCGTGAGCGCGGAGAGCGCACCCACCGAGTTGATGCACAGCTTTCGCCATGCAGCGCTGACAAAGTCGTCCGTGAGCTCGATCTGGCCGTCACTGCCAGAGAAAAGCTCGGCGAACTCCCTTCCCAGCGCGCCCGCTTCAACTTTCATCTGCGCTGCGCGCCGCTGACGAACGACGCCATCCGGCTGCCGTTCCACCGGACAATCGATGATCACAGGCAGGATCCGTTCATGGCTCAAAAAGGGTGCAAAGCGCTCGCGATGCTCGACGCCATTCTGCACGACGGCCGCCAACGCGTTCCCCCTGCAGAGTGTCGGAAACCACGCTGCCGCAGCCGACGCATCGTAGGTCTTGGTGGCCACCAGCACCCAATCCACCGGCTCAGCGATAGTCGGATCAGTAACATTGATTGCCTTCACGGTCACAACCCCCTCCGGGGTCTTTACCGTCAACTGAGACAGAGGCCGCCGCGTGCAAAGGGTAATCTGATGACGTCCAGTGGCGTCCAACAGCGCCGCCAATACGCCGCCGATCGCCCCTACGCCGACAATTGCTACTCGCGCCATTCTGCTCCTCGCATGGATAGTAACTCCAAGATACACGCGTTGGAGACGCAAATCGGCACCTGGATCTGCCTCACGACCCCCGCTGCGGCACGCGGCGAGAATGGCGTCTCGACAGACTGAATGCACGACGCGAACGGCGCAATCTCTTCGTGGCCAACCTCGTCGTTCAAGGCATTGCTAGACTTTATATGCAGACCCAGGCGGGTCATCTCTCACGTTGACGGGGTCGCTGCTCACCTTGACGGAGTCATCTCTCACCTTGACGGGGTCGTCTCTCGCCGCAACGGGGTCGTCTCTCGGGTGCCGAGGGTCGCGGGCGAGTGCGAGGTCGGATTCATCGTTCAACAGCGACGACCACCGCAGGGTGCCCTCAGCCACGGAACACACGAACGCCCAGGCAAAATGCCCGGGCGTTCGGGGTTCACGTCGTTCTATAAGCCGAGTTTCGTCTCGCCTCCGGGTCGCCCCGCAAGCGGAGGTGATCATTCCTCTAGGACGACGGTCGCCCGCCGCCTCAAGCAGCCTACCCGCAGGCTGGAGCGAGCAGCTCTCGTAGCGCCTGCCTATGTGGCCTTGCTCCCGATGGGGTTTGCCTTGCCACTCGCGTTACCGCGAGCGCGGTGGGCTCTTACCCCGCCTTTTCACCCTTGCCGTCGGTCGCGCGAGCAAGCGACGGCGGTTTCGTTTCTGTGGCACTCTCCTCGGCGTTTCCGCCACCGGGCGTTACCCGGCATCGTGCTCTGTGGAGCTCGGACTTTCCTCCCGCGAGCCCCGAGCATTCGGGACGCGCCGGCGATCACCCAAACGGCGTAAACCGAGCCCAATCTGCCTCGACCACGCAGTTCGCGCAACCGCCTGGCCCTCGCGGGCGCCAAATCCGCAGAACGGCACCATCGCTACGAACGGCAGCACGACGAGCCCGTAGCGCCCCGCTCCAATGAACGCCGCATGAACGATCGCGGTGACGGCGATCACCGAGGCCGCTGCCGCTGGGACGAAACAGCAATTTTGCCCCAATCCCCGAGAGTCGAACGAATCCGAGGGGGACACACGGCGACGAAATTCAGGGACGACCCAGAAAAGGGTGCACACGACGAGCGCGACGTACCCGAGCCAGCCGTGGAGGGTCAGGGCACCCACTGCACCGAGCAGCGCGGCAATTTTTCGAGCCCGCGTTCGAGGCCCGCCAAGGCGCCCACAGGCGACGAGGGCAGCCAGAAGAAACCCTCGGCACGCGAGCGTGTCGACGGCCCCGAGGCGTACCTTGGCACGGACGTCGAACGCCCCCGGGTTGCTCGCCCCGAGATACGACGGAGCGGCCCCTATGTAGTCGAACGTCGCGGCCAGCTTCGCCGGAGCACGCGCGACCCATGCCAGTGGACGCGCTGCGATCTCACGCCGCGCTTCCCTCTCGAAGCAGGCGTCTTTGGCTGCCTCGTCCCAGACCGTCGCGCACGCCGGAGGAACTTCGATGGGCGTCCAGGTGCCGCTCACCGTCTGCGCTCCGATGAGCAGGTTCCAGCCACCGTTCACGCTCACGAGCGCGCACCGATGCATGCGCACGCAGTTGCGCGCGGTCCAGGGCATCACGACAGTGAGGGCGACCAGGCTCATGGCGCCCGCCGCCAGCAGCCTGCGACGCGTGCGGCGGGAAGGAGTCGACATCGAGCCCCATACCGGGGCGAGCAGCAGGCTTGTCGGGCGCACGAGCGTTGCCACCCCCATCACGACGCCCGCGGCGACGAGCCATCCAGGCGACCCATGATTTCGTCTGCGGCATTGATCGGTCATCCACGCGGCAATCATCAAGAGAGCCGCCGTCGTCCCTTCGGTCATGACCGCCGCCGTGTAAGGAACGAGAGCAGGGTGCAACGCGACCGCAAGACCGGCAGCGAGAGGCCGCCACCTGGGTACGTGTGGACCGTCGACCAGCCGATGCGCAGCCCATGCGCTGGACGCGCCGAAGACGGCGTTGACGGTCATCGCCGCGGCCGTTGAGGCCCCGAACGCCGCGTAGGCGAGCGCGAGCAGGGCGGGATATCCGACAGGATAGTGGGCCACGTACGTGACGGCTCCGTCGGGCCAGAGCCACGTGTATCCCGCGCCTGCTGCCAATCGGCGAGCGAAGACGTCGTAGTACGTCCCGTCATCCGCCGGAGGAAACTTCGCATGCGCCACCACAACCACTGCGAGGCGAGCACAAAGAGCAATCGCCAGGACGCGCAGAGCATCGACGGAGCGCGGGGACATGGCGCCCCGAGCATACACGCGAGCGCGACCATCGAACCGACGCACGCCACACCCGGCACCACGCTTCCGAGGGGCCCACCGACGAACGATTTCCTAAAGGCTCCAAGGATTTGTCCGTATTCCATGGAGGGACGAGGAGAAGCGCGAAATGGCGCCGGACCGTAACTCAACCGAGCCAGAGCGACTGTTCCACGAAGAAGATTCGGAAGACGAACCCATACGAGTTGCGCCCCACTGCCGAACCTGCGGCGCGGAAGCGCCGATGATGACGTCTGATGAGTCTCTCATCAGCAGGCGCGGCTGGCGGCTCGTGCTGGAAACGGATCTCACCGGGCACCGTGTGGGTGTATGGCGCTGCCCCGACTGCTCGACGAGGCGGCGCAACGTCATTCGGAATTCGATCCGATCTCCCTGATTCGCGTCGAACGCGGTCGACAAGCGTCGAACTTGGCCGCGGCGAGGTGTGCACGCTACGGTGCCAACCTCCGTTGACCATTGATGATGCCATCGTCCGGTTCTTGGGATATCTCGAGGCCGAGCGGCGTGCGTCCCCGAACACGTGTCGCGGCTACGGATTCGATCTCGCGAGCCTCGCCACGTTCATCCGCGAGCGCGCTCCAGATCGTGCTGACGACGTGTCGCGCATCGATGTCTATGTCCTCCGGGCGTGGCTCGGCTCGATGGCGCGGATGCACGCGCCGGCGTCGGTGGCTCGCAAGGTCTCGTCGCTCCGGACGTTCATGCGCTGGCTGCGTCGCCGGAAGGTGATCCCAAGCTGCCCGGCCGACGAGCTCGCGACCCCGAAAGTGTCCAGACCTCTGCCTACGCTGCTCTCCGTGGACGCGGCCAAACAGGTCGTCGAGACGCCGGCCCAGGATAGCGTGCGCGAGACCCGCGACCGTGCGATTCTCGAGCTTCTCTATGGGTCAGGGCTGCGCGTGGAGGAACTCTGTTCGCTCGACGTGAGCTCGCTCGATCTCGAGAGCGGAGCTACCCGGGTCGTCGGCAAGGGCAGCAAGGAGCGCGTCGTCCCCCTCGGGCGGCCGTGCGTGGAGGCGCTCCGGGCGTGGACGAGGCTGCGACCTCGAATGGTTCATCCGACAACTGGCGTCCAGGACCCCAAAGCGCTCTTCCTCGGCGTACTTGGTAGGCGCATCGGGCAGCGCTCCGTGCGAAAGATTGTCCATAACTATGGAGCTCACGGCGCCGGCCGCGCTGACCTGCATCCGCACGCGTTGCGTCACACGTGCGCGACGCACATGCTCGACGGAGGTGCAGACCTTCGCGCCATTCAGGAGATGCTGGGGCACGCTTCGCTCTCGACGACGCAGCGATACACGCATGTGTCGATGGAGCACCTGTTGCGAGTGTACGACGCGGCTCACCCCCTGGCTCGAAAGGCGCATCCGCGCCAGGAATAGGCCCCCAAACCCACTCAGATCTGCGCGGCACTCTTCGCCGCGGAGGCGAGGCCGTGGGCATGGTGGTCCGACCCCAAACAGGTCGAGATCCAGGTGGCTGCATCGTCGACCTTGGCGTAGATGCGAGTCGGGATCCGCGCGCGGTCAATCAAGTTTCGGCTTGCCGTCGCGCCGCGGATGGCAGCGCGCACGAACCAATTTCCGTCCTGGATAACGGCGATTCCCTTGAGATTCGATTTGCCTTGCGTGGCACGAGCCATCGCAGCGCGTGCCTCCTCCGAAGGAGGGCTCGGCAATATCCGAGGCATGACGATGACGAGCATGACACCATCACGGTGACGACGCCCCCATGAGTCCATGATCTGGCGAGACTTCTCGATGCCCTGCGCCGTCGCCCCCGTCTTCCACACGAGGAACATCACGCGGCGCCACGTTGCGATGCAATAGTCCGCTGTCGCGTCGTGCACCCGGAAGTCGATGTCTTGCAACTTGTCGCCCTGCTCTCCCCCGCCGCATGCGTGTTGTCGTGTGGAAGGCCCGACCCTGGACGTAGCGCGATTATAGAACGCCCTCGTTCGTTTGCGCATGCGGCGGCTCACGTCCGATCGCACAACACGTAGGCTCAACAGCGCTCGAAGGCCCCAGAGAGCGAGTTTGGGCTACCATGGCCCCTATGGCAGAGACCTCGATGCAATGCAGAACATTCCCCAAGATCCCCGGGCTTGCCATCTCCACTCTCGGCTTCGGAGCCATGCGACTGCCGACCGTCGCGGGCGACCCATCCCAAATCGATGAAGAAGCGGCCAGGTCGATGCTTCACGAGGCCATTTCCTCCGGCGTGAATTACATCGACACCGCGTGGCCGTACCATGGCGGTCAAAGTGAGCACGTCGTCGGGCGCGCCCTCCAGGGCGTCTGGCGGGAGAAGGTGCACCTGGCGACCAAGTGTCCGGTGTGGGAGGTAAGGGCGGAGAGCGACGTCTTGCGTTTGCTCGACGCGCAACTGACGAAACTCTTGACGGACCGCATCGACTTCTACCTACTTCACGCTCTCGACGGCGACCGATGGAAGGCGATGCGACAGCTCGGCGCCACTCGGATCCTCGAGCGCGCCCGGGCTGACGGCCGCATCGGGCACATCGGCTTCTCCTTCCATGGGGCGCTCGACGACTTCAAGGCCATCGTGGACGCATACGACTGGGAGTTCTGCCAGATTCAACTCAACTACCTGGACGTCGGCTTCCAAGCCGGGCTCGAAGGCCTGCGCCACGCTGCCTCCCGGAAGATCGGGGTGGTCGTGATGGAGCCGCTTCGCGGGGGCGCGCTCGCCAGGGTCCCGCCCGCAGTGTCAGGGATCTGGGAGAAGTCGGGCCGACCCTGGTCGCCCTCGGAGTGGGCGCTTCGTTGGGTGTGGAGCCTCCCCGAAGTCGTGACGGTCCTCTCCGGCATGGGGACGCTCAGTCAGCTCCGAGAGAACGTCGCCTCTGCAAGGGCGGCCGTGCCTCTGACCGCGCAAGATCTCGAGCGGGTGGCAGAGGCGCAGGCGTTCTACCGGGCCCGGCTCGCGGTGCCGTGCACGACATGTGGATATTGTCAGCCCTGTCCCAGCGGGGTCGCCATTCCTGGCGTGTTCTCAGCGTACAACAGCGCGACGATGTTCGAGGCGAGGGCGCAGGCGGCGTGGGTCTATGACAACTTCGTCGTGAAGGCTGGAGGGGGTGCCGAGCGATGCAACGAGTGTGGGGACTGCGAGTCGAAGTGCCCGCAGTCCTTCCCGATCGCGGCAAACCTAAAGGCGGCGCACGCGTTCCTCACCAGTGCGTAATCGGGCCCCCCATGACGTCGCTCCGCAAGGCACGCGAAATCGACGAGGCGGGCGCTTCGCGGCCCTCCTCAAGCTCCCCTGGACGAGCCGCCATCACTGACCGCAGGCGACCGTCGCGGCGCTCGTAAATGCACTCAGGGCGACACTGCTGCAAATCGGAACATCAAAGGCTCCCGACAGGGTATCGCCCGTGTCATAGGTGAAACTAAAGGTTCCAGCGACCGCTGCCGAAGTCACGGACGTGAGGGTCACCGAGCCGGCCGTCGACGACGTTGAGACGACGGTGCCGCACGTCGCGTTGTCCGTCTGGTACTCAGAGACCGCGTCAGTCATGGCCGTCGAACCTGTCGAGTTCACGGCATACGTTCCGGCAACGACCGTCGAAGCAGACCCGAGAACTATCGCGAGCAGCGTCGCGTTGGGTGGATTTCCGTTGCGACCGACCAGCGAGCACAACCCGCTCTGGTTCGAGATCAGTATCAACAGCTCCTGAATGGTCTCTCCCGACTCGGTGTAGGGCCCAGAGAGTGCCACCGCATCGACGACCGGGACTTGGGCTCCGTCGATGGTCCCGCGTACACTCGTCCCGGTCGCACCTCCGGAACTGCTCGCGCCGCTGGAACTCAATCCGCCGGAGCTCCCCGTGCCAGAGCTCCCTCCACTGGAGCTCGCTGTGCCGGAGCTCCCGCCGCTGGAGCTGGTACCCTGTCCGCCACCGGCGTCAGGGCACACGCCCAGGAAACACGAATCCGTCCCACCTCCGGACGAGCTGCTGCTGCAGGCCGAACTCCCAACCACAATTGCGACCGCCGCGAACCCCAATTGACGCATGTCTGAGTTCCTTCCAGCTAGCCAGTCTCGCACCAAAGGTGTCCGGCGTCGATTGCCCTGCCGTCGTCCGATTCAATTCGCGCACTCGATCGCACCAAGTGCGCTGATCACAGCGAGAGAGTCACAGGTCGTCGCGGTTCCTCGATACGGCACGCACTGGCAGCGCGGACGTCACGGAATGGCGAAGTTGTCCCACTCGGGAGTGTGATTGCTCTGAGGCACGCCCGCGTCGACCGTCGATCCTAGGGCGCAGCTCGGCACGCTCTCGGTTGTCACCGAAGGCTGGTTCCAGATGTAAAGGGCCGGGTACGTCTTGATCTCGCCGGACGACTGGTTGACCGTCATGCCGGCGAGGTACAGCTGCGACGTGGATCTTGTCTGCGTCGTCGGGAGCTCGTCAAGGTCCGAGCGCGTCCCCGTGCCCCACGCAGCCCCGCCGCGCGAAGACGAGAACACCATCCAGTAGTAAGTGAGTCCGTTGGGGCAACTCTGGACATCGGGTGACCACCTTGGCCAGCTGTTCGTGACGCCTGGGGACGCGATACCCGAACACGCCGGAGGGTCGTTCGCGACCAGGCGTATCGGCGCCAGCGCGTCCGCCGCGGGCACGACGAAGATCTCGTCGTGCATGTTGTAGTACATGTTCTCGGCGGCCGGCGCTCGTGTGAACGCGACATACTGATCGTCCGACGAGAACGAAGGGTAGAATTCATCCCACTGGGAACTGGATGCTCCAGCAAGCGGAGTGGCGGTTCCACCCTGTCGATTGTTGTACGGAACGCTGTAGATGTCTGCTGCGCCGACGGCCAGACGCCCGTCCTGTCCGGCGTCCGTCGAGACATACGCCACGGTCTTGCCGTTGTGACTCCACGCCGGAAACTCGACGCCGTTCGTATCGCCGGTGCGAGTGAGGAAGCCCCAGCTCCTGCCGAAGTCCGCATACAGAGCCGCCCCAAATGCCATCGCATTGCCGCCAGCGTCGATCTCCGAAGCAGGCGAGGATAGGTCGAACCAAGCGAGACTGGAGTGCGGCTGCGTGGGCTCCGCCGTGTATGCTGCTACATAGGGATAATCATTGGTAATCTGCTGCCCATGGCTCGAGATCGCGATGTGCTCCGTCTGCCAATCGGCTGCCGAGAAAGCTGCCAGACCTAGCCAAGGCTGATCGAAGGCCTGCTCGCCACCGGGTGTGACCCACGACGGGACTGCCCCCACGCTGGTCGGATCGACGCTCGCAATCGTTCCCGGCCATCCCAAGTTGTGAGTGTCCCAACTGTTGAGGAAAGCCACACTGTGAACGACACCGCCGTCGCCATCGGGAATCGCCGAGTGGCACCCGATGCAGTCGACGACCCCACCGCCATCTGCCACGATGTTTCCCCATCCGTCCCTCGGCGTGTACCACTGAGCTTGCGGCGGCGTCAGGACAGGAGAAACCGCTTCCTCACCCACGTGGAGGCCTTCCAGCCACGACTGCCCGTTGCACTCGCCGGCAGCGGCCCAGTAGACGATCGAGCCGCTCGTCGGCGCAGGCGCGATTCGGAACGTAGCCGTGCTCGCGGCGGGACTCGGACTCGCCGGACTCATTGCCACGCCGAGGACCGTGACGACGATGTCCTGGTCAACGCTCGATGCTCGAAGCGCGTCCCAGATGTCCTGGGGAAGGGTCCAGGTCTGCTGCGATGTGAAGACGACGAGATCATTCGCTTGGCTTGCCACGTGCACGCGAATCTCGAAGAGGTCCTGGCTGGCGATGGGCGTGAAGCGAAACCGCGGTCGCACCCAGTTCTGCGGGATGAGCGTGCCGTCCGACGGCTCGAGGATGCATGGACCTACAGCGAACGACGCCGCTGCGCTGAAATAGGAAGCGGCGTTGGCCGGCGTCTGCTGGTCGATGATCGGCGCGACCGGCAAGTCCGTGCAGAGCGAAGCGGCGGAGCATGGGGATGCGACAGCCACGCAGACCCCGGGAGAATTGCCCGAATCCGCCCGAGAGGATGTGTCGGGGCTCGAGGTGTCGACGCTTGCGTCCGCGTCCTCGACGGCAGTGTCGGGGACCGATGAGTCGACTGGGGCCTCGGAGTTGGTTTGGTCGATGAGGGCCGCGTCGAAGGACCCGTCGATCAGGGCCGCGTCGACTTGCGGTCCGGAATCGCTGTCTCCCCTGGCATCGGTGCCTCCAAGGGCATCGTAGCCCGAGCTTGACTCGGAACTGTCGGCCAGGACATCGCCAGCAGTCATCGAATCGCCCTGTGGAGGAGATGTCCCACCGTCGCTGGACCCCTTGGAGCTCGAATCCGGTCCCCCTCCGCTCGCTACCGTGGTGCCCGAGCATCCTACCGCGATAGAGGCGAGCATCACGGCAGTGGCGCCAAACGATCGAAGACTTCCGATCCACGCGCCATCGACTCCCCATCCAACGTCCGTCGAATTCATGGCAAGCCTCACCGCGAAGGATCGTTCTTGCTTCCTCGCGCGCCGAATCAAGCTTCGGGGCAAATCGACCGTGCCGTCAAGCATCTGAGACAAACGTCGCGAATGCGTCTCCGGGCCGCCGCGGGTCCTTCGCAAACGCAATGCTACCTTCTCCTCGTGCGATCCTGGTTCCGTGCGCTGCGCAATCTTTGGGAGCGTGCCGTCAACGAGCACTCTTCCCCTTCGGAGATCGGCTGGTCGGTCGGGATTGGGGCATTGGCCGCGTGCACGCCCTTTATCGGACTCCACATGTGGATCGCGACGGGACTAGCAACGCTATGTCGAAAGAATAGGCTCTGGGCCTTTCTCGGCTCGCGCTTGTCGTCTTCTCCCACCCTTGCTTTCATCGTTTTCGCCGAAGTCGAACTCGCCCATCGTCTCCGAACGGGGCTCTACGCGCCGCTCTCGCTCGGCAGCGCGGTGGCCCACGCCCGCGAGCTTCTGGGCGACTGGCTGCTTGGGACAGCCATCGTCGCCCCAATCGTGGGAGCCGTGGTGGGCTTCATCGCGTGGAGACTGGCGGTGCGATGGGCCAAGGGAGCGGTTATGCGAGCCGGGCGCGCCGAAGCTCATCAACGGTCTTTGGAATGCCCGCCGTCAGGACCTCCGACCCCGATTGCGTAACGGCCAGGTCGTCTTCGATCCGGACGCCGATCCCGCGCCATTGCTGCGGCACCGTGTCGTCGTTCGCCGCGATGTACAGTCCGGGTTCCACCGTCAGCACCATTCCCGGCTCGAGCGGACGCGGCTTTCCATCGATGTGGTACGCACCGACGTCGTGCACATCCATGCCGAGCCAGTGACTCGTGCGATGCATATAGAAGCGCTTGTGCGTCTCGGCAGAGACAATCTCATCCACCGTGCCGGTCATCAGGCCGAGCCGTACGAGTCCGTGGACGAGCACGGCCACGGCTGCATCGTGCACGGCACGGACGGTCCCACCGGGACGCACGGCATCAATGGCCGCCATCTGGGACTCGAGCACGAGCTCGTAGATAGCCTGCTGCTCCCGCGAAAAGTCTCGGTCGACGGGAAACGTTCGCGTGACGTCGCTGGCGTAGTACCCGAGCTCGCACCCGGCATCGATGAGGACGAGGTCTCCCTCGTCGATTCGCCGATCGTTGCGCGTGTGATGAAGCACACATGCGTTGGGTCCTGACCCAACAATCGTTGCGTACGCCAAACGCTCGGCGCCGCGTCTACGAAATGACTCGAAGAGCAGGGCCTCGACCTCGTACTCGTGCATGCCCGCCCGAGTCCGCGACATCGCAAGCTCGTGCGCATCTTTCGTGATCCCCGCAGCGGCTCGCATTCTATCGAGCTCCTCCGAGGACTTCCGCAGCCGCATTTCGTGCACGAGAACGCCCGGGTCCACGATCTCGCCCGGTGCGTTCACGCCGGCGCGCTGCCGAAGTCGAACGCGAGCAATCGCAGACAAAACCCTGTCGTCGAAGCTCCGATCGGCGCCGAGGCGATAGTAGACACGTCGCCGATCGCTGAGCACATCAGCCAACCTCTCGTCCAATTCGGCGATCGGAAACGCTTCATCAGCGAGATACCGCTCCTTCGCCCCCTCGACCCCGGTCCGAGCGCCTACCCAGACTTCGCGCACGGGATCCCTCGGACGCACGAACAGCGTCATCGTTCGATTTCGCGAGTCGAGCACGACGACGCTGTCCGGTTCGTCGAGCCCCGTGAGGTAGTAGAAGTCGGAGTCCTGCCGGTAGTCGTGCTCCACGTCGTTGTTGCGCAAGGAAACCGGCGCAGCGGGAAAGACGGCTACGGAAGACGGAGACTCGGCGCTCATCGCGTCGAGGAGCGCGCAGCGTCGACGAGCATGGACTGGATCGACGGCAAGCGGCTCAAGGCTCATGGATATGCGGCACGCTCCTAGCCCATTCCTTTGTGGTCCGACAAGCGCCCGCGCAAGGGATCCGGCCGCGAGTCACGCCACAACTTGGCCCAGATTGCGTCCGCGGGCGACGATCCCAGCCATGAATCGGGACTCGGATCGAAGGAAAGAGCGCAGCAGCGACACGCTCGTCGCCCTCTACTATCAACTTTCGCACGCACATCGCGAGGCGAACCTCGACACCATCGTCGTGGCCGACACTTCTGGCCTGGTGGTCGCGGGGGCTGGAGCTTGGGCGGCCTGCGAGGAACTCGCCGCGTACGCGCCGCTGATCGCGCGGGGCGATTCGGAGGGAGCCGTTTTGACCGAACGCTCCAGACTGTCGCAGCTGGGGTCCGAAGTCGACGTGAAGCCCATCGACGTCGATGGTCAGACGGTGCTTCTGTGTGTGCGTGGGGAGAAACGACGCGCCGCTTCGGTCGAGCGCGCCGCCCTAGGCGTGGCGCGAATATTGTCAAACGCCGCGTAGTGCTAGGGTCGAACGAGTCGCGGGGCGCGTTGACCGATCCTTCCCGGCACGGTACGAACGGGTGAGGACTCGCGATGAGCGACAACGAGCACCGACGCCGGCTCGACACGGTCATCTCCGATCTTATCAAACGTGCGGTCGAGATCGGCGTCGAGAAGGCCGTTGAGGCGCCCGACAACCTCAAAGATCTCGTTGGCGCAATGAAACCGCCGCGTGAGGTCGCACATTACTTGCTGTCCCAGGTCGAAGAAACGAAGACTGGCCTTTTTCGTGTGGTCGCCAAAGAGATGCGGGACTTCCTGGAGCACGCGAATCTAGCGAGCGAGATGCAAAAGGTGCTCACGACGGTTCAATTCGAGATAAGTACGACCATACGCTTCAAACCTGGCGACACCTCGGCGTCCGACGACGAAAGTCCCAAGCTGCCCAAGCCCGAGGTCAACACGGAAGTACAAGTCAAGCGCGAAGATCGGCCGCGAGAGCGGCGGCGGACGCGCGAATAGACGGTGGAGATTCGAGACTGCTCATGCCCAAGGTCCTGCGCGTTGCAGGCGAGGTGGACGGCTGGTGTACCCGGTGCCGCCTCGTCTTGAACCACCGAATCGTCTCTATGGACGGCGGAAAACCACACCAAGTTGAATGCTTGACCTGTCGCTCACAGCACCGGTGGAGAGCCCACGCCCCGGGCGAAAAGCCGGCTCCGACCGAGCACGCCGAACGGCGCTCATCCGCTTCGGGACCGGCGGCGCATGCCCCCAGGACGACTTCCGCCGCGCGGCTCGAGCAACAATGGCAGAAAGCCGTTCTCGGACGCACTCTCACTGACTTCAAATCCTACAATGTTGGCGCGAACTTCAAGGAGGGGGACCTCATCCGGCACAAGAAGTTCGGCGATGGCGTCGTCCTGCGAGTCATCGACGCAGGCAAAGTCGAGGTTCTCTTCCGTGATGAGACGCGAACGCTCGCCCAAGGAATGTCCTAGTTGGTGGATTTTCCAGACGCCGCGCACGCCTGGATCGCCGTGAGCGCGATCGTGTAGACGATATCGTCGACGAGCGCGCCGCGAGACAAATCGTTCACAGGCTTCCTGAGGCCCTGAAGCATCGGGCCGATCGACACGACCTTCGCGGAACGCTGAACGGCCTTGTACGTGGTGTTCCCAGTGTTGAGATCGGGGAACACGATGACCGACGCATGACCGGCAACCGGGCTGTTCGGTGCCTTGCTCTGCGCCACGTCCGGCATGACCGCCGCGTCGTATTGAAGCGGACCATCAATGATGAGGTTTGGTCGTCTCGTCCTCGCAATCTCGGTTGCCTCGTGAACCTTGGCGACGTCAGCACCTTCCCCGCTGGTGCCAGTTGAGTAGCTGATCATCGCCACGCGCGGTTCGATTCCGAACGCTGCTGCGCTGTCAGCCGATTGAAGAGCGATCTCGGCGAGGTCCTGAGCAGTTGGATCCGGATTGATCGCACAGTCGCCGTAGACGAGGACCTGCTCCGGAAGGCACATGAAGAACACACTGCTCACCAGGCGCATGCCTGGCGCTGTCTTCACGAGCTGAAGCGCAGGGCGTACCGTGTTCGCAGTCGTGTGTACCGCTCCCGACACCAGCCCATCCACATCGCCCTGAGCAAGCATCATGGTGCCGAGCACGACGGTGTCGTGAAGCTGGTTTCGGGCTTCGACAGGCGTAAGGCCCTTGCCCTTTCGCAACTCCACCATCGGCTCCACGTAGCGGTCGATGAGGCCCTCCGAATCGAGAATCTCGATGCCCGGCGAAAGCGCGAGGCCAATATCGGCAGCAGCTCGGCGAATCTCGCCCGGATTGCCGAGTAGAGCGCAGCGCGCGATGCCCCGTTCCTCGCAGATGGACGCGGCCCGAAGCGTGCGTGGCTCTGCTCCCTCGGGAAGGATGATTCGCTTGCTCGCCGCCCGTGCACGCTCGATGAGCTGATATCGAAATGCCGGCGGAGACAGCCGAGGCGTGCGCCCCTTGCGGCGCTTCGTCCGAATCCACTCCGCATCCAGGCAATCGGCGACCGTATTCATGACGAGCTCGATTCGTTCTGCGTCGTCTACGGGAAGGTCCTTGTCGACGTTCAAGAGTGCGCTCGCTGCCTCGAGCGTCATTCCATCGACCAGCATCAGGGGCAGGCCTTGGTCGAACGCGCGGCTGCAGAGATCGAGCACTTGAGGGTCCGGCTCGAGTCCACTGGTGAGCCAGAGGCCCGCGATGGGCACGCCTCGGAGCACAGCCAAACACGTGGCCATGATCACGTCGTTTCGATCGGCAGGTGTCACCACCAACGCTCCCGGTTTGAAGACGTTGAAGCAATGGGGAACGTTCATCGCAGCGAGGCGGAACTTGAGCACCCGGCGACTGGTATCACCGCCCCGGAGAACACGGGCCTTGAGCGCTCGCACGAGGTCGCTGACGCGCGGCGCGCCGAGCGCCTCCCTCAGGGGAATTGCGCCGATGCACGCAAAGCCGGCTGCCACGAGCTGTTCCCCGTACACCGTTCGGCGCAGGCTGCCTACGGGAGGCTCTGAGGGACGCGAAGAGCCGCTCCTCGGCTGCAAATCGTCGGGAGGAGGCACTTTGTTAATTATGATTCCAGCGAGTCGGTCCGTTGGGTACGGCTGCGCGGCGAGCCGGACCGTATCGACAAGCGTCTCCGGACTCGCACCGTTGGGAGTCGTCACGAGAATGAGATCGGCATCGAGAGCGCGGCCCATGCTGGCGTTCACGTTTGACGCAAACGGCATGTCTTCCGTGGGCACGAGGCCCTCGACAACCACCACGTCGAAGTTCTCGGCGCCCGAGTTCGCCCGCGCGACGACCTCTTCGAGCAACCGTTGCTCGTCTCCCTCGCGCATGGCGCGCTCAGCGGTTTCGCGAGGGATTGGCGTCGGAGGGTCGATGTGAGCGGCCGCGCGGATGATCTCGGTCGATCGTTCGGGCTCCACGTGCCCCGGTCGCGGCTGCGCGATGGGCTTTGCGAAGCCTACCCGCACTCCCTGGCGCTCGAACGCACGCACGAGCCCAATGCTTACGGAGGTGAGGCCTACGTTCGGGCCGGTTGGAATCAAGAGTAGGAAGTCTGCCATGTCATGTCTCCCAGATGGAAAAGCCCGAGGTCGCTAGTGTAGCTGAGCTCGGGTTGAACAGTGGAGAGCGCTCGCGGCAGAAGTGCCAATTTCGGGTGTCAGCCTAGGCTCGTGGTCCGCGATCTTGCTGCGTGCGCGTGCAATGGTTGCGCACGCCGCGGGAGCGACCGTCTCAAACCGTCTTTCGCATCACGGGAGCGGGAGAACGAGTTCATCAAGGCCATCGCTCGAGGCTCGTACCGCTTTGACCCGGGACGGTGGCTGGGGCGGGTCGCGAGCGTCGCTCGGTGCTTGGTGACCGTCTGCTGGCTGCACCGCGTGCCGATCGTGCGCTCTGACTGCGACGGGAGGCCGACCGGATGCAGGCCCGGCCGACTCGGAATTCGCCGGTAGCCACTGGGGAAGCTCGTGGACGACACGAATTTCGGTGCGCACTGACCATAAGTCCGCTCCCGATTCGCCGCACAAGACCGTGGCATCGCACGCGGGATGCAAAACCGAGGTGGCGTTGCCCCCTGCCGCGGAATGCAACACGAAGGTCGAAAATGCGATGGAGACCCCGACAATCGGAGCGCATAGACCGACGGCTACAGCGCGTCGGGCGAGGCGACGATGACGTCGTGGGCTCGACTCCATGGAATCTGTCTCGAGGGTCGGAGCAAGGAGCGAGTCGCCGGGCGGCGGCAACGCGACTTCGACGGCCGGGGGCAACAGGCTGCTCATCGTCCGTCTTCCAGCGCACTCTACAGCGGTTGGTGCTTCCGTCGCCGAGGCCTGGCGCCGTCGCCGCACCGGAGGACGCATAGGCTTCAGCGCGCTTCCAAGGACCGATCCCGACGGCTCTTCTCGAAGGACCGTGGCCAGACTGTCATACGTCTGCAAGGGCTCGCTCAAGAAGGTTATCCCGCTGTCACAAGAGCCCTCAGACGCGGGAGCGTGGCTCGGGCTCGTGACGGCCGTGCTCGCACGGACCCCGGGCGACACCGATGGACGGTCCTCAGCGTATTGGAGCTCGAACAGGCCCGACACGAACTCGTGCGCATCGCGTGGACGACTCGCAGGAGTCTTGGCGAGGGCTCGCAGAATACACTCATCGACAAGTCTCGGAATCCAAGGCGCATGCCGCGATGGAGGTGGGGGAACTCCCCGCAGGTGAGCATTGATGACCGCAGAAATATCCCGGGTGTCGATCTCCCAGGGGAATCGAGTCGTAAGCATCTCATAGACAACGACAGCGACGGTGTAGAGGTCCGTCTGCAACGACGTCGAATCTCCGAGAATCTGCTCCGGCGCCATGTACCGAGGCGTGCCGACTGTACGGCGATCGCTCGTCTCCCCGTGAACGCCCGCAATTCCGAAGTCGATGAGCTTGACGATCGGTGTGGCAAACTTCGAACGATGAAGGAAGACATTCTCTGGCTTGACGTCACGGTGGACGATGGGAGGCGCGTTCGAATGCGCGCAATACAGCCCGTCGCATAGCTGGCGTGTAATGTCGTAGACCTCGGTCGGCGACAGTGGGCGTCCCCTTTCGCGCAGGGCGGAGCGTAGCGTATGACCAGTAAGCCGCTCCATCACGACGAACGGCGCGCCGTCGTCGAGCGAGTCGAAGTCGATGACGCCCACGATGTTGGGATGGCGCAACCGAGCGAGGAGTCTCACCTCTTCAAAGAAGCGACGTGTGAACGCGTCCTGCTGGGCGAATGCCGGCAGCAGTACCTTCATCGCGCCGACTATTCCAGGCTCCTTGGCAACGTCGAGAACCACGCCCATTCCGCCTTGACCGAGCCAGCCCCGAAGAACCCACTTGGTCCCAGGCACGGGAGCTCCAACCGCGAACTTTCTCGGATCATGTCTACGCATCATCGGCCGCTATTCTCAGAACGCTCCACCGATCGCCACACCCGCCGAGCCCGCACCGATCTGAGGAAATACGTGGACGGGAGCTCGATCCCGCCACATCACGGTCGGCCACGCGAACCAGATGACCGAGGCCCCCGCGCCGAGGACCGTAGCTCCGAGCGCGAAGGCGAGCGAGATGTCCCCGTCACGAGCTCTGTCGGCGCCGGCCGCCTGCCCGGACGCAATCGCAAACCCAATCGCGCCCGCCGCTGAGGCCAGGCCTGTAGACACGAGTGCGACCTCGGTAGCCGTGCGCGCCACGCTCGACTCGACGATTCCCTGAGCAGACTCAGCGATGTTCGCTGGCGTTGTCTCCGCAACCTCGATATGCATCGACACAGAGTCTCCGGCGCGAGCGATGACAGTGACTTCCTGCGACCACCGTCCCTTGCGCGCGACGATGCTGTGTTGGCCGCCGTCGAGTTCGAGGTCATCGGTCGGCGTCACACCAAGATGTTGCCCATCGACGACGATCTCCACGCCGTTCGGGGCCTGAATCTGCACGTGCGCTACTCGGGCTCGTGCCTGCGGTAGCCATCGCGTCCGAATCGCGTCCGACTTGTCCACCTGTGCGTCGGGGCGAACCAGGTAGTCGCGCAAATGCCGCGCGCTTTCTGCGGGTCGGCCCGACTGCAGCTCGGCGAGGGCCAGATCGAACAGCGTACCGGCACTCGGTTCGAGCTCGAAGGCACGGGCGAAAGCCTGGCGAGCCCCTTCGTAGTCCCGGGCGCGGTAGAGGGTCCCTCCTTGAAGGAGCGTAGCGGACACTCCGGATGCACCGTCGGCTCGTGCCGCCCGGCACAAGACCAGGGGAATCACCGCAATCGGGACCGCAACATTCCAGCGCATGGCCGTCGAACTCCGAGGTGTGGGAGTCTGCACTCCCGCGTGTGCCCCCCTATCGGCGGCCCGGGCCTGTCGGTTTCTCGCACGCCCCGCTTAACTTTCTGCAACGTTTTGGCGTACCATCAACAAACGGGTTGACCTCCCCCGGTTGCTTGCAGATGCCCCGTCCTCCCCGTTTCGACGAGGGGGACGGGGTGTTTGCTATTGGTGGAAGCCCTGAACTCCAGCAGCACACCGCAGAGATTAGGGTGGTGCCCGCGAAGCAGAGGAGGCTCGGTCCCGAAATCGAAGGTCAAGCCCGAGAAGGTCAAGCCCGAGAACGTCGGTGTAGTTCGGTCGAAACCAAGCGAGGCCGGTGGCGAGCGCGCGGAGCCTACTTCGCGTAGGCGAGCACGCTCGACGCCGGGATCGCGCAGGGACCGACCGAAAGACGCCGACGTTCAGTCGAAAACGACTGTTCTCTTGCCTACGACGAGCACTCGATCCTCGAGATGCATGCGAACCGCATTGGCGAGCACGACCTTCTCGAGGTCGCGACCCTTTCGAACCAAGTCTTCGACTGTATCGCGGTGGGATATTCTCGTGACTCCCTGTTCGATGATAGGTCCCTCGTCGAGGTCGGCCGTGGCGTAGTGAGCCGTGGCGCCGATCAACTTGACACCGCGTTCGTACGCCTGTTGGTAAGGCTTCTGGCCGACGAACGCCGGCAGGAAGGAGTGATGAATGTTAATGATTCGCGACGGGTACCGCCCAATGAACTCCGGTGAGACGACTTGCATGTAGCGTGCGAACACCAAGAGATCGATATTGTGCGCGTCGAGAAGCTCGAGCGCGTGAGCCTCGGCAGCTGTTTTGCCTCCAGAAGGCACTGGAATTACGTGAAATGGAATGTTTACTCGTCTGGCGAGATCTGCAAGGTCCTCGTGATTCGAGATGATTAGGCGCACGACACACGGAAGCTCTCCTGAGCCGTAGCGCCATAGGAGATCGTCGAGGCAATGCCCGTATCGAGAGACGAAAATGGCGACGTTCGTGGCCACTTCCGGATAGCGCAGACGAAAGGACATGTTGAACCGCTGGGCAACTTCCGCCACCGCGCGTTCGACGGCAATCCGATCGGTATGAATCTCCGCGAGGTCGAACCGAATTCGCTGGAAGAACTGTCCCGCCGCCGCGTCGGTGTGCTGGTCCGAATCGACAATGTTGGCGCCATGCCCATAGAGAAGCTGAGCCAACGCGGCCACGAGTCCCTTGCGATCAGGGCACGACACGAGAAGCGTCGCAATCGTCGATGTCGACCTATCTGCGCTCACTTCGCCGCACCCTTTCTACGGTTACACGCTCCGCGGGAGAATGTCTCGTCCCATGTCTCCAGCATTGACCGCGAAAGGGGACCCAATATCACTCGGCCGCCGGCTCATCGACGAGGGGGGCGCTTCGCGGCCCCCCTCGAGCTCCCCCTCGGATAGCATGCTCGGCGTCGACCGAGACGAGCGCATCGCTGTCAAGGACAGGCCCCGCCGACCGAGAAAGCTGTTCGACCAGCATCGAAGACGCCATGTACGCATAGCCGGCCGTGAAAAGGGCCGCAAATGGCACTGCGATGTAGTGTCCCGAATGAACCGACGCAACCGTGCTGGCGAACGAGATGACGCACAAGACGCTCTCCGCCATGGGAATCGACAGATTGGTCCGATACCGGTTGGCGCCTGAAGCTCCCTTCTTGGGCGTTCGCACGAACTCCCCTGCCATCGTCCGGAACCCCCGGACCATGGCGCGCGTCACAAGCGGCGCAATGCCGACGCCCACCGCGATCAGTGCCGGCACGAGCCAAAACGCGTTCCGACTCCGCCGACCTTGCACACGTTCGGCCATGCCATAGAAAGCAAACAGCGAACCCGTCGTACCAAAACACAGAGGCACGTCGATCGCCCAGATCAAGAGCGGCGAATTCGATGCCGGCAAAAGCAGCACGACCGGCAGGAGGATTACGCCCAGCAAGATCGTCAGAGGATACGCAAAGTGTGGTGTGAGGTGAAAGAACGCCTCCTTTCGCAATGACCACGGCAGCTTCGCGCGAAGCACACGCCCGAGGATCTTGCGCGAAGTCTGAACGGTTCCGACTGCCCAACGGAACTGCTGGGCGCGGAATGCGCTGATGTCCTCCGGGAGCTCGGCCGGCGTGACCACGTTCTCGCGATAGACGAACTTCCAGCCCTGGAGTTGAGCGCGATAGCTCAGGTCCAGATCCTCCGTAAGGGTGTCGTGCTGCCACCCGCCCGCTGACTCGATGGCGCACTTTCGCCAAATCCCACCGGTGCCAGCAAAGTTGAAGAACCACCCGGCCGCCGCGCGGATGCGATTCTCCATGAGGTGGTGGCCATCGAGCATCAGCGCGGCCACCCGCGTGAGGAGGGACCGGTCGCGATTGATGTGGCCCCAGCGAGTCTGAACCATCGCAACGGACGGGTCCTCGAAGTGCCGTACGACGGCGCGAAGAAAGTCCCGCGAGGGGACGAAATCTGCATCGAAGAGAGCCACGAGCTCCCCTTTCGCAACCTTGAGACCTTCGGCGAGAGCTCCAGCCTTGTATCCAAGGCGGTCGGTCCGGTGAATGTAGACAGCATCGATGCCCGCCCGACTCAGATCGTCGACGGCCCGTTTCGCGATGACGCACGTCTCATCGGTCGAGTCGTCGAGAACCTGAATTTCGAGACGATCGCGTGGATACTCAATCTCGGCGATTCTCGAGAGAAGGCGCCGAACGACCGTCGCCTCGTTGTACATGGGAAGCTGAATGGTCACGCACGGGAGGCTGCTGCCCGCGACGATCTCCGAGAGCGGGACGGCCGGCACCCCTTCCTTGAGGATTCGCGTGCGCTCCCGGAGTCGCAGCGCCATGACCACGAGGTAGGATCGATGAATGCCGTAGACCGAAAGCACTGCGAGAACGAGCACGTACAGCAGGCACAGCGCGAGACCCATGTCGGGCAGTCAATCACGCGCCTCGCGACCACATGTCACGTGCATGTAATTCTTCGCATCAAATCGTTGCGACGCACCGCGTTTTTCCACGTTCAGCGCCACCCGTCCACCCGCTATCCGCCATCGCGCTCGTCGAATGCGGAGCCGTCGCCGATCGACACCTGCGCGCACGCGCTCGCATCACGACTCGCAGCCGCGGACGACGGACGATCGAACCACAGCAACACCGCGGCCGCCATTGCCACGACCCCGGCAGCGCCGCAAGCCGTCGCCCGCAACGTCCGACCCAGGGAGCTCCGCGCGGATGCGAACGCGACGCGACCCATGGCAATTTCGAGCCGTGCTTCTCGCGCCAGCGTAGCCGCACACTGCTCGCACGTCGCTGCGTGGGCTTCGAAGGCCCCGACCCGCGACGCGGGAAGCCCATCGAGGACGTAGAGCGCGAAATCCGTCGGTTCCGGATGATGTCCGTTCATGGCATCTCTCCTTCGAGCGCCTCTCGAAGCCGGGCCCGCACCTCGCAGAGAATCTGCCTCACTCGCTGCAAGGACAGGCCGACGCGCTTCGCAACTTCAGCATGACTCAATCCGTCTCCACCGTACGCGAGTCGAAACACCCGCCGCGACGAGTTCGAGCATGCCGCAAGAACATCCACCGCGCGCGCGACTCTCTCCTCGGTGAGAAGCTTGGACTCCGCGTCCCCGTTCGGATCGCGCAGCGCCGCGGCGATCGCCGGTTCGTCGAGATCGTGCGAGCGCCGGGAGCCCACCTCGCGGCGCGCCGCCTCGAGAGCTAAGTAGCCCGCTTGTGCAATTGCAAGTCCCGGAAGGCGTAGGCGATCGAGCCTTCCATGACGCTGTTGTTCGATGAGCCGAATCCAAGCGTCCTGAGCGATGTCCTTCGCACAGTCCAAGCGGATGCCACGCGCCACGAGATGCAGGACGACCGTGCGATTGAATCGTTCTACAAGCGCACTCCATGCGCACGAGTTGCCCCGGAGAGCCTCCGCGCAGAGCCCGTCGTCGTCCGTCGGAAGCGCGTTCGACTCAGAGCGCCATCCACGCCTAAAGCCAGGCGCAACATCTTCCTGATCCATCACGCCGACGGACCCGAACAGAGGGGGAACGATCGCCACGGCCTTCATGGTGGGAGCCTTCGATGCAACAACGGTCCGCAGGCGCGGAACGTATCGCCCAGCCACGTTCGTAAGCCCGTCAACCCGGAAGACCGAACCCAGGCACGAAGACCGGGAGCAATCCTCTCGTCACTTGGACGACGGAGAGGCGTCGACCTTCTCGGCGGGAGGCGCGTTCTTTACGCGCCACGCAGCAAGCTTCTTGGCGCGTCGGGCTTTCTGTTTGCGGCGAACGGGAGGGTCCTGGGGAGTGCTCATGGCGGCCGCCACTCTAGCAGTGACCGGCAGATTGGCCACTCCGTCCCGGCCGTCACGATCCAACGCGGCTGGCCGCCGCTGCGAGGTCGCCCAGCCACGCCTCGATCTTGCCAAGCGCCGGACCCACCCACTCGAGATTATGGAATCGCCTGAGCAAGTGCGGGGTGTGGTCGCCCGTGCGCAACCGAGCATCCGCGGCGCCGACCGCCTCGCCACCCACCGAGAACCCAGCAAACGCGTCGCGAGCTGCATCGATTTCACTTGCCGCATCGGTCCACCGACCCTGTCGCCCGGCAAGCCACGCGCGCGTCAAATTCCGGTGCTGGCGAGGCTCGGCCTCGTCGAGAACTACGCGGTCGCACGCCACCACGAGGGACTCCGCTCGCGGGTCATCCCGAGCGAGCGCGACTTGCGAAAGGAGCAGCCGGCACTCCAGATCGCCCCACGGATCCTGCAGGCGCTCGTAGAGCTTGAGCGCCACACGCGCGTGCGCTTCGGCCGCGTCGAAGTCGTCCGTGTCGAATGCGACCATTGCGAGGAGGCGCTCGCTAGCGGCCTCTCCTCGCGGATTCTGCAGCTCCCGAAAACTCGCTCGCGCCGCCAAAGCACGCGTCCGAGCGCCATCGAATTCGGACGCGCGGTGCTCTGCATGGCCGAGGGCGACATCGCACTGAGCGATTCCCAGACGATAGCCAAGACTGTCGAACTCGGCTCGCGCTAGTTTCACCAAGTCACGTGCTTTGCGCGACGCGCCACCGGCTTCTTCGACGAGAGTCAGCAGGATCAGACCCTGCGCGCGCCCCATGCCGTCCCCGAGAACAGTCGAATGGGCAATGGCTTCGGTAAGCTCGGCTCGTGCCCTCATGTGGTCACCAAGCAGATAGTCAATCTCCCCGAGGACCACCTCTGCCTGAGCCCGTCCCGCGGAGTCGTCAAGTTCGCCGTACCGAGCGAGTGCTTGGACCACCAGCGCGCGCCCCTGAGCGGGCTGAGCGAGATCGCTTGCAATCTGCCCGAGAAGACGAAGTGTGGCCGCCTCGCTTCTCGAATCGCCCCCCAAGGCAAACGCTCTTCGCGCGTCTTCCGCCTCAGACCGCGCTTCCTCGATCTCGCCGACATAGCGCAGAGCCTCCGCTCTCCACAGCGCGCCCTCGGCCGCGTTGGCTCCGTGAAGATGGCCCTCCAGAAGCCTCAGGTCCCGAAGAGCGGATGCCGTGTCGCGTCCCCGGCGCCACGAACCGCGGATGAAGTCGAACATCAGCTTGGCGGCTGTGTCGTCGTCTCCCGCCTTGAGCAGATTGGCCACGCGATGCTTCATGATGCGGCGCGATCCCACGGCAGGGTGCCTCGCGAGAGCGTTTGCGGCGAGGCGGTAAATCGCGGACGCGTCGTTGCGCTCTTGCAAGCGATCGAGCAAGTGCTCTTGAAGCAGGGCGTGCGGCCAACGAAATTGATCGCTCCCGGTCGACAGCAGGATCTGAGCGCGCGTAAGCGCCACCAGGGCATCGCGCGCGTCCATTCCTAGCGACGAGCACAGCATCTTGAGCACGTTGCCCCGGATGTCGTCCCCGAGCGCCGCGGCCGCATACGCGCTGAGGCGAAGTTCCGTGGGAATGGCTCGTACTCGTTCGTCCCAGAGTTCGGCAGTGGTGATGGCCCGTCCATGAAGAGCTCCGTCGGGAACCTTGTAGCGTTCGCCGTCGAGGGTGAGGTAACCACCACCCGCCCACGCATACAGAAGCTGTAGGGCGAACAAGGGATTGCCCCGACTCTGCTCGACGGCGCGCTTGACGGCCGAATCGTCCAGTGGAAGCGCCGACCGGAGGAGCGCCTCCGTGTCGTCGGTCGCTAGCGGGTTGAGTTCGAGCACGCGGCCGTTCCACTCGGCCCGAAGTGCCTCCATTCGAAGCGCCGCGTCGAGATCGGTCGCCAGCGATTCGCTGCGCGCCGTGGCCAGCACCAAGATCGGAAGCTCCGGGGCTTCACGGTGAATTCGGGCGACCATCTCAAACGTGCCCAGCGACGCGTAGTGCATGTCGTCGAGCCACATGAGCACCGGGCGCGCCCGGCACAGTCGTTCGAGGATGCGACGGATGACGCCGAAGCGAAGCTCGGGGCGGTCGAGCACGAACCGCTTGCCCGTCGGGCCCAACGGGGCGGCCGCCCCCGGCGGCGTCGGGCGAAGCCACTCCGCGGTCGCGGCGACCCACGTCAGGGCTTCGTCGTCGTTCTTCTCGACTTCCCAACGCGTGATGAGGGCCTGCTCGACAGCCGGCCGGTCGACGTTGTCCAGACCGAAGTGGGCATTGATCGCCCCGGTGATTCCGTCGAGAGGCGTCGGTATCCGCCCGTAGCGGGCCCGAAGCGGAAGCATGGCTCCGCGCTCATGCACTTCCGCGCACAACCACTCCGCAAGCCGACTCTTGCCAACTCCCGCATCGCCAACCAGCGCGATGAGCTCCTGCCGGCGCGCGCCCGACGCGATCTCCTCGACCGCGCTCCAGAGTTCGCTGCGCTCCTCTTTCCTCGCGACCAGCATGGGCGCGCGCAAGCTGAGAATCCCAGGAGCCAGCGAGCGAGCATACGCGGCCGGCGCGGTTCGTGCGCTCGGCGTGCTCTGGACGGTCTCCTCGAGCGTTGCCGCATGGGCCGGTTTTATTGCCGTCCACGCACGTCTCGCGTCAGCCGCCAGTTCGAATCGGTTCCAGGGCTTCTTTTCGAGCAACTTGACGATGAACGCCGCAGCTTCGGGAGACGCGTCCTCTGGCAGCTCTGGCGGTGGCACCGGCGATCGCTTGTGCGCCCGGAGGACGTCTTGAGGATTCCCCTCGAACACCTCGTGCCCGCTCAGCACGCGATACATGACGCATCCGAGGGCATACATGTCCGTCGCGGGACCAACCAGAGCAGATTGTCTCCGGATCTGTTCGGGCGCGACCCACCCGACGGTTCCGGCCCCAGAATGCACGGCGACCTCTGGCGCTCGCGCCCCATCGAGTCGCGAGTCGTGTCGATACTCGCGCAACCACGCAAGACCGAGATCGAGAACGTAGGCACGAGGTCCTCGGCCCGGAGACGCCAGGTCGAGCATCACGTTCGATGGTTTGAGATCGCCGTGGATCACTCCACGCGCGTGGGCATGCGCGAGTGCCGCAAGCACCTGGTCGACCATCGACCAAACGACGGGCCACGGCATTCGTGTTGTGTGCATCCACTCGTGCACGCTGCGGCCGGGCAAGACGTCCATGACGAAGAAGGGGCTTCCATCGGCGAGCTGCCCGAAATCGCGCGCTCGGACGATTGCGGGGTGATCGAGCAGAGCGACGGCGCGCGCCTCTTGATGGAACCACCAGTTCTCTTCGGGTTTGGTCTCCCCGCTTTCGGGCGATCGCAAGCGCTTGAGCGCCACTCGGTCGCCCGTCACCATGTCACGGCATAGGTAGACGACGCCCATCCCGCCGCGGCCGAGCTCGCGAACGACTTCATAGCGCTGCGCGAGAACCGTTCCGATCTCGCTCGACGGGGCACTAAGAGGCGTTCTCTGGACTGCCGTGGTCATCGCGCGGCCCGATTGCGGGGCGCAGAGCTTAGCGTGCTTTGGCCCACTCGGTCAGGTCTCGAAAGCCGTCCGGGAAATGCGCCGCGCCCCTTCGCCAGTCTCCTGATGCGGAAGAGAGACTCTGGAAGGGCTCAGCGAGCGGCGCGCTTGCGGGGCATCGACCGAAAGACGACGTCCCAAAGGGGCGTCGACACACCGAACCCACCATGGTGGTCCGCAAAGTGGTGGGTCAGGTGATGGCGTCGAAGCAGCTTGCCCCAGCGGGTCCGAGGGACGAAATGGTGAACGTAGTAGTGCGTCCCATCATAAAAGAGGTAGCCGACGACGAATCCCGCGAAGAAGGCCGAGCCGCACGCCGGCCCGAAAGCCAGCGCGAAGAGCGAGTAGAATATCACCGCCATCGGGGTGCTCGTCAGCAGCGGCATGACCAATCGGTCCGCGTCGTCGGGGAAGTCGTGGTGCACGCCGTGAAGCAGGAAATGGACCCTATTGCCCCATCGCGAGTTGTGACGGAAGTGAAACACAAACCGATGCAGGACGTACTCCGCGAGCGTCCAGAGGAGCATCCCCCCGAAGAAGAGCGGCGCGACGACCGACGCGGCCACCCCCCCCGAAGTTCCGCTGCGCAAAAGGAAATAGACCGCCACCGGCGCCCAGACGACGAAGGGCGTTGCAGGATGGATGCGCGAAAAACGTTCGAGCCAGTTGTTCTCGAACATTCGACAGGTTGCAGCCCGACCTGACGCCTGGACAACCGCAACGCCCGCCATGCCCCGAGCTACTTCGTTCACCATCGCTTCGACGCCTCCTAGGTCCGCTGACGCACGCCAGCAAGGAGCAGAAGGCTCTTTTCTTCGGCCATTTCGATGGCTTCGGACGCCCCGCAGCGCCGCGGCTAGAACATAGACCGCCCCGACCGACGGAATCCATTTCGAGTCGGGAAGATTTCGCTGCGAGCAAAATGGGCCGTCCGCTCAGGGTAGCGTCCCGATCCACGCTCGCAACACTTGACGTCGAGGGCGAGCTTGGCGATGGGTCGAGATTCACAAATGGCCGACTCCAAGACTGCCCACTCGCTGCAAGTGCTCGCACGCTCTCTGATCCGCCTTGAACGCGAACGCGCTCGCGCCTTAGGTGTAACCCCCCAGCAGGCCGAAGCACTTCAGATCATCGGCGATCGACGCGATGTATCCACGTCGTCGCTCGCGCAAGAGCTCGGCATTGATCCGTCTACGGCAAGCCGCAATCTCGCTGGGCTCGCGCGAAGTGGGTACATCGTTCGTTTTCGCGGGCACGAGGACGGTCGCCACGTCGACATCCGTCTCACGCCCAAAGGCAAGAGGAAGGCGGAGGCGATCTCCATCGACTGGATGCATGCGTCTTCCTTGGCTCTCGGGCGCCTACCATTGGACGAACGGCAGCGAGTAACTCAAGCCATCGATCTTCTGGTGAACGCTCTCGGAGCGACCCCGAACCGCTAGCCCTCCGGGAAGACTCTCATCCCTCGTCGATCGGGGTGGCCGCCACCCCATCCGTCCGACGTCTTGCGTGGCTTGCACGCCCTCCCTTTCGACCCGCATTTCGGGCCTCCTCGGTGGTGAATTCGTGCGCAGTGCCAGCCGAGTGGGCGGCTCGCCCACCCTTGCGTGCAATCTCGCTTACCAGCTTGCGGTCCATCGCGGCAAAGCCACGTGGCCGCCGCGGCTTGGGTTCGACGACCGGTTCAGCCCTCTCCGGCGGAGCGTCTGGGGCCAACTCCTGAACGCCACCTCCAACCTTCGGAGCGTCGACCGGCGCGGCTTGGGATCTTTCTTCAAGGATCATGGGTACTCCCTCTCGATATGGGCGATTGCGCCTGGTTCACGGCTGCTAGCCGTCTCACTGGAGTGGATGCCTAGGACGCGCGTTTGATTCCTCCTTCCTCGATGAATCTTTGAACCTGGGCGGCCTATTTCTCTTGACGGGCTCTACAAGTGCCACTCAGTCGCCGCGCACGTTCTGCCACGGTAACAATTCGATTTAATTGAAAAACTTCAGTGAGATGTGACGCGCTGCCTCGACCGTAGCTCTTGCAATGGTTTCTCGCTGCGCTGCGTCGGTCGCGTGGTCGTCCACAAAGATGCCAAACCTATTGAAACTGTCGGTAAAGAAACCAGGCTTCACGCACGGTTCTCCCTCGTCCGACGTCGGCAACGCGGCTACGGGCAGCGTGTACACGCGAGACGCGACTTTCACTCGCACGTATCCAAGAACGCGAAGATCCGACTGCCTTGCAACTGCCATGACACGCCTCGCTTCGCACCAAGCTAAACATCGCCTCAGCCAACGCAAGGTCCGAGCCAGACTCCACCAGCGCTGGGAAGGCGCACCAATTCAGCGAAATCCGTAGTGATGACAGGCCTCTTTACCTCCACGCGACTGATCGTACCTACACCGCCGGACGTCGCCCTAGAGGCCGCCGCGCGAATTGCGGACGCGCTGGCAACGTCTCAAGGTGAGCGCGGAACGGCCAGCCTCGCGCTGTCTGGCGGTTCGACGCCACGCGACACCTACGGGTTGCTGGCCGAAGCCAAGAACGTCGACTGGGCCAAGGTCGACCTCTTTTGGGTGGACGAGCGGGCGGTTCCTCCCACGCACGAGAGAAGCAACTTCATGATGGCGTACTCAACGCTGATCGCTCGCGCGGGGATCGATGCGACCCGAGTTTGGCGCATGCCGGCGGAGCGTTCTGACATCGACGGCGCGGCGCTCGAGTACGCACGACTGATTCAAGCTCACGTCAAGCGCGACGATGCGGACGTTCCAGCCTTCGACGTAGTTGTCCTGGGAATCGGAGCCGACGGACATACCGCGTCCCTTTTCCCTGGGGAGAGCACAGTCGAACTGGAAGATTCCCTTGTCGCTGGCGTGGCCGCTTGTGGGTCACGCGAGGCGCGGCTCACGCTTACGGCGCCGATGCTCAATCATGCCCTCCACGTGTTCGTCCTGGTCGTCGGCGCTGAAAAGCACGCAGCCGTCGCCCGCGTGCTCGCCGAAGACGGTGACCTACGCGAGACCCCTGGGCGCATCATCCGCAGGTGCCGGGGCGCGGTCACTTGGATCATGGACCGCGAAGCCGCACAGTCGGACACGTGACCGTCGACAACGGCCCTCGCGAACGCATTCTCATCGAAAAGGGGGGTGGCTTCGCGGTCCCCTCGAGCTCCCACGATGTGACGAGATCCGACGTCTATCGAGTACGCGA
>Ga0326728_10000912_pt1 | contig 110033 bp, 107 predicted proteins | sample MB3enrmetagenome_FD_207602 | JGI IMG/M metagenome (GOLD analysis project Ga0326728, IMG submission 207602) | Lab enriched peat soil microbial communities from McLean, Ithaca, NY, United States - MB31MN | ecosystem: Environmental > Terrestrial > Soil > Wetlands > Peat | place: USA: New York... | reverse complement strand
TTCTTCACAACTACCACGGTTGCTGCCACGCCCGTAAGTATTCTGGAATTTGGTGGGCCCTGAAGGATTTGAACCTTCGACCAACGGATTATGAGTCCGCTGCTCTAACCGCTGAGCTAAGGGCCCAACTATTTGTTTTAAACAGCTTACGAGGATTGCCGACGACCCGCTTTTTTCGATGTAGCAAGAATTGTAGATACCCCAGAACCCTTCGCCGCCGACTCCTCGGCTTTCGCCTTCGCCCGGTCGAACTTCTCCGCGTTCAGGCTTTCGAGCCGCTGAAAAGCACGTTCCATGCCCTCGGGCGTCGGGTGGACGTACCGTTGCGACACGGTGACGCTGCTGTGCCCTGCGATCCGCATGATGGTGAAGGCGTCCGCGCCAGCCTCCCCGAGGCGAGTCAACATGGTGTGCCTTAACGAATGTATCACGAAGTCTCGGGGCAGCTTCAAATCGGTGCGCACGGTGTCATGCTGGTGATCTAACGAGGTCCCTAGGATCGGGGCCACCGGTGAATCCCCAGGAAACACCCACTCAGACTTGGCGGCCGCTTTCCGCGCCTTCAATAGTTCCGCGGCGCGCGCAGTCAGGCTAAGGTTGCGCTTCGCGTTCTTCGATTTCCCGCCGCGGATCACGAGGTATCCCAACTCTGCGTGGGAGGCCGGGTGCAGGTAAACGTCGGACCAGCACAGGCTGATCGCTTCGCCGGGGCGGATGCCGGTTTCCAGGATCAGGAGCGCGACATCCCGTAACGGTTGCGGCGTTGCAGCCAGATACTTGGGCTCAAGCTCGTGGCCGAGCACGAATTCGCGGTTGCGCTCGCCGCGCAGGAGGCGAATCCTCGGGACCCTGTCCAAAACCTTCCACTCTTGCGCGAGGCGCAGCAGACGCCGTAAGGTTGCCAGTTCCCGGTTCACGGAGGCAGGCGACAAGGGCCGGCCGTATCTGGAGGGCTGGCGGGTTCGCCGCTGCTTGTACGCGTCTATCATGGCCTCGTCGATCATGTCCAAGCGCGCGCCCGACAGCTTCGAATCGTCCAGGAGCCGCCGTAACTTCTCTTGATAGAAACTGATCGTCGCCGGCTTCTCGGCGCACAGCGTGGTGATGGCGGACTCGAACTGCGGGCCGAACTCCGCCAGCGTGGGCGCTGCCGGCCGTTTGTTTATCCCAGCTCTTCCGAGCGCGAGTTCTACTCGCCGCGCGGATTCGATGGTGCGGGCTGCATCCTTGTTGCCCGTGCAGGCGCTCTCCTGGAAGCGCTGGCCTTTGAATTTGAACTGGTACCAGTAGACGCCACCGCGCTTGTAGATCGCCACGTTATTCCCCCTTCGGCGTCAGCTTCGCTTCCAGCGCCGCTTTCATCAGCCAACGCGCAGCCTCGCTCCGCGATTCGAAGCGCTGCCTGAAGCGGAAATCGTCGAGCCGCTTCAACAACGCCTGATCCAGCCGCAAGTGAACCAATTGGCTCTCCTCGCTCTGTTTTTCCATATATCATAAGTATACACGATACTCATGATACTGTCTAGGCGGCTAGTGCGCGATAGGGCGCGTTAGCGGAAACTGAACACGCCCCTTTTCGCAAAATACGGGTTGCGTTTGAAAGGCGCGAGCAGCTCGTGATAGGCTCCCGGTATGTCGATTCCAAAAAGCGCAGCGCCTGATCCGAGCCTCTTCCGCCATGAGATTCAGGACGGATACGAACAAGGTGGCCTATTGTACTTTCGTTTTGAGGGTCACGAGATGGTGGCGATCATTCGTGATCGCTCTGAGTTTGAAAAGCATCTGAAACTCGGTAGCCCGCTTCAAAAATACGTAAATACCTTGGTGTCCGACACAGCGTACGGCGCAGCTCTTGAAATTGAAAAGCTGATTCCGATGAAGCCAGTCTAAGAGAGGGCAGGAACATCTTACGGCTCTCCTTCCGACTTGTGTGTAAGGTCCGGCGGACGTTTCCCGTTAGGACGAGGCATAGGTATCTCCGGGGCAGTGAGGTATCGCGCCAGGACCCCATGCGGGAGCATCAGTTCTCCAGCAAGCTCACAAACGGAGGTGATTCCTTGGGTTTCCAATGTGCGAAAGCAGGCGCTGCCGAGGGTCTCATCGCTTGCTAGAATTCTCTCGTTTAGTATTCTCCGATGACGCCGCAAGTCAACAACCGCCGAACAGAAATCCCTCAAAACCATGAAATCGACTGGCAAGAGCTTGACGCCAGCATCGATCAAGTCATGCACTACTCTAGGCCATAGCCTTCGGACCTCTGGGGATACGCCGGGCGGAATCGGTACCGGTTGCGGGATGCCACCAGGGAAACGCAACGCCTTGCCAGTGGGATGTCTCTTCTTGGCCATGAGCTTCACTTCCACCGATGCGGAATGGTAGCTGACAGAGCGATGAAAGTAAAGCCCCTACGCCATGAACGGCCAGTTAGGACGGTCGAAGCAGGATGGGGATATATACCTGGGCAACTCTTCCTGTACGTCTCGGCCTGCGGGACGCGCAGCGTGGCACTATTCTAGAGCAACTCAGGACGGCGATGTGGAGAGGAATTGAGCCGTGGACGTGAGACAGAGCGAGGCGGGTTGCTTTCGGAGTTTCACGAGGGCGTGCTGCGGCGTGCCCGCGAAAGCAAGGCGTAGATCGTCTACAAGTCCAAGTAGGGATGCGTCTGGCGAGCCGTTTCGCGTAAGATCTTGACGCGCTCGCTCGTTTGGTGCAGCTCAGCCATCAGACCAATCGTCTTGGGAGACAAAATCTCTTCAAGTTCGCCGGGGGAAAATCGATTGTAGCCGCCGCGCAAGAACTCACAGACCTTTTCTAGGTACCTGACGGTTTGTTTCGCCGCCGCCTCCAGATCCGCGAAGTGTTTCTTGCACGCCTCATAATCGTCAAGGGCCTTCTGCCTGGCACGGCCCAGATCCTCTTCGCTCATTCCATTAGCATAGAGTCTTTTGGCTTCTGTGCTCAAGCCCAGGAAATCCGCCTCAGTAGTTTCGTAATCCATAGTTTTTCAAGACCTCGCGCCCAATACAACGAACGGAGAGGTTTTAGTTGTGCCGTTGAGCGGCGTGACGGGAGCCGCGTCGATGGGCTGGCCATCCACGCGCATGATGAACCTGAAAACGCTCTGATCGGACTCGAACATCACGTGGATGGAGACCTCCCCGCGCAACCGCTCGCGCATGGCGATGACGTAGCGCGAGGGATCGACGAGGAGCAAGTCACCAGCCGCACCAGGCGCCGCGCAATGCTCGGACATTATCGCGGGCGCGCCAGCGAGCATGTTCGGTAGCCCCGGCGCTACCGCCCACTGCCAGAGCTTCGACTCCGAGCCGGCGGCGCCGACTTTAGTGGTCAACGCTGAAAGCTGGGTCAGCAGCCCCTGATTGTAGAGCCAGAGGGCGTTTCCGGACTCGTAGGAGGCCGCCCAGAAAGCGGCGAGCATCTTTTGGATATTGGCTGAAACCACGGTTGCCGAACCTTGGCCGGTTTCTGCCGTGATCGGTATGGCGGCCGCGCTATTCGTGATTCCGAGAGGTTGCCCCGCGCCCGTCCCGCTGATGATGCAGTGTTCCAGGGCGAAGGTCAACTCCTGGGAAAACGCGTACGTGGCCCACGTCGCCAGCGCGTCCGAGTCCATGGATAACTCATCGGTCACCTGGAGCAGGCCCGCGACCTTCTTCGCGTTCAACTCGGAGAGCGCGAGGGCTGGCTTGGTCCCGACGAGAGCCTGCGCCTCGTTTTCCCAGAAAACCTGCACGCCGCCCAGCCGTGAACCGTTGGCGCGCGACTGCTCGTCGAACTGAGGGAACTTGACGGCGTTTCTGGTGATCGGGATCTCCTGACAGCGGCGATAGATCTGGCCGGTGAGGTACATGCGCTGGACGATGGCGCGCGTGAACTCGGGTTGTACCAAAAAACCGCCATCGCCGGGAAGCTGCTCCGAACCTCCGGCCGCGGCGGCGCGCTTGTAGACCTGGATCAGGCGCGAGTCGATCCTCCGCATCAAGCCCCGGCCGCCATAGGCGGCGACGGCCTGAAGCTGCTCGCCGAGGTTGCGGAATGGCCCCGACTCGGAGATGATGCGGAACTCGGGCTCGTGTGCATCGTATCGAGATTTAACCGGTGTGGTGGCAATCATAGGTTCCTCCGTCACAAGAGCCGCGATGGCCGCCAATATGATCCAAGGGCCGCGAGTGACGCATCTTTCGATGGCGGCGGCGCATCGCCCATCAATCGCCGCAACCGCGCCTCAGCCGCCGCGAGAGGGTCCGGCTCTGCGCCTCGGAGCCGCGCGAGCCTTGCCTCAGCAGCCGCGACCGATGGATGTGGCGCTGGTGTTGGATCGGCGCGCAACCGAGCGAGCCGCGCCGAGGCAGCCGCAAGCGAATCTTCCCAGGAGTCAGAAGACGCGATCTCGGCGACGGTGTTCACGTACGCCGGGTAGGGCTCGATGCTGCCATCTCTCAGGATGGCCTTCTCGATGGTTCGAAGTCGGCGGCCGTTGGGCTGAATGCTCCAGGATTGCTCGACGATCCAGAAACCCGCAGAGCATTGGTTGATGTCGGATCGCGTCATCGATATCAGGAGATCATTGGCCCACGAGGTCTCAGGCGCGATAACGGTCATGTGGACGCCATCACGATCCTCCCAAGCCTGGCATGTACCAGCCGACTTGCGTCCAAGAACATACTGGCTGCTATCAGCGTGAGCGAACATCGCGCGCAGATCTCCGCCGAGTCCATCGCGAAAGCACCCCGGTCTGTACGTCTCGTCGAATGCGCCGAGGTTCGCCAACGAGGCGTCATACGGCACGATCAAGAGGTTTAGTTTGCGCGAGGTGCCCGAGGCAGTTGCTGCTCTGGCTGACCGGAACTGGCGAACCGCGGCAATTGCGCCAGGGAATCTGCCCAGCATCTGCGGAGCCTCACCCTGCATCGCTGCGGCTACCTGGCCATAGCGCTGAACGGCGGCATCCCAGTTCAACTGCCCGCCTGGACCCTCGAACGGCACGGAAGCTATTCCAGAACCCAGAAGCCGCGGCGCTCGCGCGGAGGGGAGATCATGGTCGGGCGGTCCCTCTCGATCGCCAGGCGCAGCAAGCGCCACGCTCGCGCGACTGGAGGCTATCAGGCCCGCCAGAACATCGTCGAAGTCGCCGACCGCATCGGCGAACAACGGGACATTCTCGGGGCCGAATCGCACGGCGGCTTCCGTTGCCAAGATCGATTGCACGCTGACTCCGCGGTTCCGCGCGACGCACGCCGCGAACAAACCCCTGATCCGATCACACTCGTTCTGCATCTGCAACCTGGCGACCTCGCTCAGGGCCGAATGCGGATTGCCGTCAAGCTTGTGTGATCCCGAGAACACGAAGCTGTACTTGAGGCCGGCCTGCTGGTCGAACGCGCTCTGGTCGCAGTGGGCTATGAAGCAGCCCACTGAACCGGCCGTGCTCGTTCGACTCACGATGAGTCGGTTAGCCGCGCTCGCGACGCAGTAGGCGGCGCTTGCCGCCGTGTCATTGACGACGGCGATGATCGGCTTCACGCCGCGGTTGCGGAAGATCAGATCTGACGTTTCAAGCATCCCCGGCACTTCGCCGCCCGGCGAGTCGCACCTGAACAGAATCGCCGCGACCTCCGAGTCGGCAAGGGCCTCACTGAACTGCGCCGTCAAAGACTCATAGGAGGTCAGTCCCGAGACCGGATCGAGGCCGGACGCGTGCTGCACGAGCGTGCCCATGATGTTGATCACCCCGACGCCGCCTTGGACGGTGTAGGAAGGTTCCTCCGGAGCGTCATCATCATCCCATTCCGCCAGCGGCGCGTCACCGTATCCGAATAGTCGCGGGCCGATGCCTGTCACTATCGCGTTGAATTTCGAGGGCAAGATCGCGAGCGGCGTCTCGAAAACGCGACCGAGCAAATGCGTGAGCGGGCGCCTGGCGCGCCTCGACTTCGACCGGGAAGAGATATTCAACATCTACTTTTCCTCCAACGAAAATGAGCGGCCGGTAGAACCGACAAAGGCCCGGCCGCCCAAAAACCTCGCGGCGAACGGTAGCGGCGAGGGCGAGCACCGCTCTTGCGCGGCGGGCGGAGAGAAGGCCCCAAGAGCGGCGACGGCGGACAAGATCAACAATACTTTTCGTACAACCGACCCATCTCCTCAGCCTCGGCGCGCAAGCTGGCTTCGGTGACAGGCAATCCGAGCTGTCGAAGTCGAAACCGCGCGGAGTCCATGATCAGACGCTCAGCAGAATCAACCTGCTGATGCTCGGTGTCGCTTGTCGCGGCAGACCTGCGGAATTTCAGAATTGGGCGGAAATGCAGCAAGGTCTGAACTCGCGGGAAGAAACTCACGCGGCCTCCTTTGCGCCCGGCGTCTCCCAGCCGAACTTCTGGCGCAATGATGGTGAGAATAGCGCGCGCTCCCTGATCACATTGACTAGGGCGAGAAAAACTTGGCCTTTCCGCCAGAGCAACGCCTGACTTTCGGAACCGAACAACTCGTCTGGATAGAGATTTTCGCCGCTCTTCTCAACCGCGCATTGGATTTCGGTTGCTACCTCGGAGGCCTCGTCGATCAGCGTCCGCAAACGATCTGTAAGCGGTCCAACTGCTTGAAGCAAGTCAGCATGCCGATTGGCCGCGATTTCACTTTCAATGCCGGCGACTATCCCGCGTTGCCGTTCGCAGGCACCAGCGGCGGTCAGGCTCCGCGCGGTTGCGGTCTTGATTTTTCCTGCGAGCGATTCGACTGCCTTCGCCGGCTTCGCGCTGGGTTCACGACTTTCGAGCAAGGCATCTTCGGCCTCGCGTCTCGCGCTGAGTTCGGCCGCGCTGAAGTCCGCGCGGAGACTCCGCAGTTCATCTTCGGCGCGCAAGGCAACCTCCCGAACCTCATCGAGCCGCTTGCGCGCCGCGGCCAGCCTTTTCGAAAGTTCCATGTTGATCGCCATAAATCCTCTACCCTTCTCTGGACAAAATTCCTGTGATTTTTCAAAAACCCTCGGATCTCGTTGAGAAATAAGGCCAATATATTTTTCGGCGACCATGATTTCCGCGAACTCGGAATCGAGATGGGCGAGAGCCCACGGACGCCCGCCGTTGTGAAGCATCTCTCGGTAAGCGGGGCGCAAAGAATCACGCAACGGACCCATGTTGATCACGTCGTGGATCAGTGAAGCGGAGACGCGCAGTTTATCGACTACGGATTGATAGGCGCGCTTTGCGTCCGCACCTCGCACGCCGAGCACGACATGCAGGTGATAAACCGGGACTCCCTTTTGCCAATGGCAAAGCAAAACGCGGGTCTCCAATCGCGTGAGACGGGCAACTTTGGCGAGGGCGCGCCAGTCAATCTCCGGTTCGAGCACCGGCTCAGTAATCGCTAGATCCGCGGAGATGGCATCCAACGAAAGGGCGGGGCGGCGATCCGGGCCGAGCCGAATCGGATCTACGCGCGAACCGCAGTTATCCGGCACGATAGAGCGTGATCCGTTTTCCACGTCGCCGGCCGCGGTACCACCCGGAGCCAAACCGCGCGAGCGCGCATCAGGCGGCCTCATCGGCACCCCCGCGCATCTCGGACATGACGCTGTTGGTGATGGCGGCCCGTAGAGCGAAACGGCTGGCGAGCTCGGGACGGCCACGGGCCTGGTGCCAGAGCGATGCAAATTCGAACTCCTCTGCGGCCCGCCGCAAAACTGCTGTGGAGAGCCGCTGTCGGCGCAGACTCTCGGCGTCCTCGAACGCGCTGAAAGTCCCAGAGTCGGCCGGATTGAGCTGGGCATGCTGCCGCTCGACGGCGAGCGCCTCCTCGGGAGTCAGCAGGTGCTGGGTGTCGAGAATGGCAAGCTCTTGCGCCCAGTTGCAGGGTGGCGTGATGCCGAGGTCGATTCGATAGAACCACGCGGGACGGTGGCCCGGCCCGAGTTCCTCTCGCATGAGCTCCTGGCGGTGCTGCCGCCACGCCCGCTCAGCCGAGGTTGAGTCCTTAAAGGGAAGCGCGCCCCCCTTGATGATCTCCCCCGGCTGGCCGTCATTGCGCACCCACTTGTTGCCGGCGGCGAATGAGTAGCCGAAGAGCAAGACATCACGCTGGGCGTCCGTTAGGAGGTTGGTTCCTCTGGGCACGCGAAATTTTCGTCTGATGCGCATGATGTTAAACTCCTGGCGGCCGCCCCACCGGGCCGGTCGGCTCTTGGTCAAATCCCAACAGTCGCCACGCGCGCATGACGGCCGCCGCGCTGTCGCGCTCGATTTGCGACCACGGGTTCGCGACGAACGTCCCGGCGAAGCGGCCCGGAACAACCGCGCCCTGTTTGGCAATCGCCCGGCGGGCCTCCTGAACGCGATCCCACTGCTGGCACATCGTATCGAGCAGGACCAGCGCGGCGGCGTCAAGCTCGACCGCGTCATAAATCTGATGCCAGAGCGCGCGACCCTCCTTGCTGAGGTCACTGGGCGGCTTAGGTCTCTTCATCGCGGTTCACCTCCCGAAAACGAGTTGGAATATTCCCGCTTGCGGTCACATGAGCCTGTGCCCAGGTTTTCAGGCAAATGATGCCAGAGAGTTATGGCCGTATACCTTTGACTCATAAGGCTTTATCCTCATGAGGCTCGTCGGTAGGCTTTGCGTTGCACACAGGGCAGCACGCGGGGCAGAACACGCGGCGATCCCCGACCGGATTGTGTGCGAGGCTGGGAATCGCGCTGCATGTAGCGCATCGTAAAGCTCGACCCGCCGAACTTCGCTGATCGAGCGGGCCGCACAGTGGCGGCCATCGCCTCGATGGTTTCTCAACAGTTATCATCATTTTTCTCCGGTCGCAGCCATCTTGCCGTCGTGAGGCCGAACCTTCATTTCCGAAAGTCTGGCTGCTTCCGCCAAGCCTCGCTGGAAAGAGTTCCCCTGCGCGGTGCTGCGTACCAAAAACGAAGGTTGCTGCTCACGTCCAATTTCGTGACGCCCGTTCTGTGGAACCTCGATCTCGTCATTCCAACGTTCCCCGTTTAGCCAAGTCGCGCCGTGCGGTCGCTTGCTGGGCTCTCGCGACATCATCTCGGCCGACTGCGCTCGGGTGGCTACCATCACCTTCCGGAAGACTTCCTCGGTTTTGACTTGGCGGCCGAATGCCATGCGCGCGGCTTTCTTGGCTTCATGACGCCAGTATTCCGGCCACCATTGGCCGAACCAGATCTCTTGCTGAGGGCTCAAGCCATCACGGCCTTTCGTTTGGACCCTCGGCTTTGGCGGGAACAGACGAAATTCATCGCCGCCTTTCGGCGATGAGCATTTCTGTGGGTTTGATTCTGAGGTTGTTTCTGTCTCTATTTCTGTATATGGTGCCGCTCGCGGTACTACCCCAGTGCCGTTTGCGACACTACCGGTAGTTTCCGTCGCGGCACTACCCTGGTGTCTGTCGCGACACTGGGTAGTGTCTCCTGCGGCACTACCTGGTTTCTCCAGCGGTACTACCCAGCGGTCCTTCGGTTGATAGGCCGGCAAAATCGACGGACGGAAGAGCGAGGCCGCGAGGTCTCCGGCCGGGTCCCGCTGCTGCTCGGCAGTGATGACGCCCGCCGCTATCAACGATTTGATGGCCCGGTATACTGGCGATCTGCTGAGCCCGGCGAGCCTCTCGAATCGTCGATAAGGGATCGCGGCGGCACAAGTCTTATCCGGCGCGTCAAGGTCCCATCCAACTGTGTCGGCGTAGACCACCAACATGGTTTTTAGTTCGGCGTCAGAGAGGTGAGGCATCAATTCCGTCAAAAACGCTCGCGGAACTCGCACGAAACCATCGCGCCTTTGGCGAGCCCGATCTACCCCGGCCCTGATGATTGCGAGATGCTGTACGTCAGTCCGACGGGCTGCCATGTGTTTCCTCCACGGGGTGTCCCGCCACTCCACCGTTTCCACGGATGTAGTCCCGGACAATCATTCGCACGATGGCGGCCAGGCTGTCGGTACCGTTGCGCGCGCCGATTCTCCGTAGCTCGTCACATTCTTCGCCTGATAAGCGAACATTCAGCACCGGCTTGAAGGCCCGGGTCAGCATGGATGATCCACCTCGACCGACGAGTCTCTGCTGCTCAGTAGGGATTCGGCTCTCTCTGCCGGGATCACTTCCCGCGCCCACCGGATAGCGAGCGAGTCGTCATCGCCCCCGACCGAGGTACGTAGGATCAGCGCGGCACAGCGCCGATTCTGGGCGGCGAAATCCGCCCGCGCGTTGGCTGCGCGGCGTGCTCGCGGCTTGGGGCGCGGTCTCACGCGGCCTCACCACCGACGCACTCCGCTAAATATGCCTCGACATCGGTTGCGCGGTATCGCACCTGAGATCCGACTTTTAGCCACTTCGGGCCGCGGCCTTCGGTACGCCAGCGGTCGAGGGTCTGCACCGATATGCGTAAATACCGTGCGGCCAAACGCTTATCCCAAAGAGGGTCAGGCTGAAGATTTTCTTCTTGTAGAACCTTATTTCTCCGCATCGCAACCTAAGGATACGGAGTTCCAAGTTTTGGAAGTCCACAAGAAAAATCTTGGATAAGTTGGAAAACTTGGAAATTTCTTCCAGGGGCGGAGACCTAGAGTGTACGATGGGCCATTTTAGTGAGACGTTCGCGAATCATTTTGTCGGCGCGGCTGCCGGGACCATATCTCGGGTCTGTACCGGCGACCCATTTGTCGATCTGAGTTCGCGAGTGCCAGTCCGGACAGGTCTCGGTGGCAATGGTCTCATAGTTGAGTTTCTTGCCATTCTTCCTTTGCTGGCGCTTCGCGTCTTCCAAGAGCCTCTTTCGCTCGGCTTGGCCTGTTTCGATTACAGCATCATCTGGCTCTGCTGGGGAGACGCACGGCGCCTCTGACGGTATCGGCGCGGCTTCGGGAATTGAATGGTACTCAAAATAGCCGTGATCCCGGAGGCAATTTCCCCAAGCGTCAAGTGGCGTCCGATTCGCGGCTGGCCCAACAACATCGTCGCCGCGCGCCCGCCGCAAACGAACCTCAGCCGCCGTGAGCGAGGTCTCCCAGGCTGGGACGAGGGCGGCTCCTGCATGCTCAACCTCGATGCGAAAGCGCTCTTTAGCCCTACGATTAAATCCGCCTCTGAACTTCCACCGTTGAGTATCCCAATCCAATCTAAGGCTGCCATCATCTACGATCCCTGCGAACTCCTGGCGGCACTTTTGCCAGAACTCTTCCGCGGCCTGGTCTCCGGCCTTCACGGCCTCGCACTCAAGCTGCCGGCACAAGTCGCAAGAAGCCTTCACCGCCCCTGAAACCGAACCAAATCGGAAAAAGAGGAGGCGGTATCCGTCTTCCACCGCGGGATCGGTACTGCCGGATATTGCTGATTTGGCCGCTGCCATCGCGATGCTCCTTTCGCTGGCTCCGATCCCTCCGGGGAGGGGAAGCCGCCGCGGCGGAGTTACCGTTCGTCGCGCGGGTCATGACCCCGCGCCAAGGCGGCTCCAAAGTCAATTCTACTACAAAATGTTTTAGGCTTGACTGTAGCAAGATTTGTAGATACCCAGGCCGCTTTAGCGCTCCTTAACGCTCCTTACCGCTCTCGGCTGACCTCTCCGTAACGCCATGATTCTTAAGAATACTAGCTGAATGCAAAGGCTTTGGAGCTAAATGAAGAATAATCGCTCTAGTAGATTATGAGTCCGCTGCTCTAACCGCTGAGCTAAGGGCCCATCTTTTAATTTCAACTGCTTGCGATGATCTTCGCAAACATGTGTGTCTTAACGAATGTATCACGAAGTCTTGCGGCAATCCTGATTCCGGAACACTCCCGCAAATCGTCAATTTCTGGCCCGATTCTGCCGCAAATCTCGCATCATCTTATATCTCCCCGCTTAGGATCCGATATGGAATCGAGAATCGGAAAGCCGAAAAACGGAATGCGTATCGCAAAGCTCCTGGCGCTCCTGCTTCCTGTTTCGAACCTGTTCGCCCAGCCAGATCGCACAGTCGGCAAGATCGACGTCGATCGCACCGTGGTTTTGAAAGGGAATGTGCGGCCGGAAGCGCGGCCCGAGTACGACCAGGGCCCGGCGGATTCCGAGTTGCGCATCTCGGGCATGACCCTGGTGCTGAAAAAGTCGGCAGGCCAACAAGCCGAACTGGAAAAGTTGCTGGCCGATCAGCAAGACGCCTCGTCGCCCGATTATCATCGTTGGCTCACACCGCAGCAGTACGCCGATCGATTCGGCGCCAGCCGCGCGGATATGGCGAAGATCACGGAATGGCTGACCGGCGAAGGGTTCGCCGTCGATTACAGCGCCCAAGGCCGCGATTGGATTCTGTTCAGTGGCACGGCCGGGCAGGTAAAGACAACATTCGGCACCGAGATCCATATCTATCGGGTGGGTGGCGAGACTCACTACGCCAACTCGACAGATCCGTCGATTCCCGCGGCGCTGGAACCGCTCGCCTTGGCGATGATGGGGCTCGATGACTTCCTGGGGAAGAGGCCCAGCCACCGCCGGGCCGCGTCGTCCATACGACCGGCGGAAACCACGCCGGCCGGGGCTCACTATCTGGTCCCGGCGGATCTGGGGATCATCTATGACATCGCCCCGCTTTGGGCCAAGGGCATCGACGGTACGGGAATCAAGATCGCCGTGATCGGCGAGGACGACCTCGATATGTCGGATGTTTCGCTCTTCCGCAGCCACTACGGATTGCCTGACAACACTCCGCAAAAGCTGCTAGTCCCGGGATCGGCAGCTCCCGCCGTTGGGTGTTGCGAAAACAATCTCGATCTCGAATGGTCCGGCGCCATTGCCCCGAATGCGTCCCTGATTTTCGTTTACTCGCGCTACTCCTGGACGTCCGCTTTCTATGCCATCGACCAGAACGTGGCGCCTGTCATCACCTATAGCTTCAGCAATTGCGAGCCCAAGATGACCACCGCCAGCGCCGATCAGGCGGAAGCCCAGAAGGCCAACGCACAAGGCATCACGTGGGTCGCCTGTACCGGAGACAGCGGTGCGGCAAACTGCGATTCCAGTCCGGGTGCGGCCCAAAACGGCCTCGCCGTCGGTATGCCAGCCTCCATTCCGGAAGTGACCGCCGTAGGCGGCACCATGTTTGACGAGGGTTCCGGGAACTACTGGACCTCGTCAAACGCCGCCGATCGCTCTTCGGCCTTGGGTTACATCCCGGAAATGGCCTGGAATGAGGCTTCGACCGCTACCGGCAGCCTCTCTCTTTGGTCTGGCGGCGGAGGGGCCAGCATGTATTATGCGAAGCCGGCATGGCAGACGGGCCCGGGCGTCCCCAACGACGGGCATCGCGACGTCCCGGATGTCGCCTTCGCGGCATCGCCGGATCACGACGGATATTGGTACGCCGCCAACGGCCAAGTGACGTTCGCCATCGGCGGGACATCGGCTGCCGCGCCCGTATTTGCCGGCGTTGTGGCGCTGCTGAATCAGTACCAAGTCTCGACAGGCGCGCAATCCAAACCCGGACTGGGCAATATCAACCCGATGCTTTACACGCTCGCCCAGACCACGCCCGGCATCTTCCACGACATCACGGTGGGCAGCAACATTGTCCCTTGCGTCGTGGGCACGAAGGACTGCCCAAACGGGACTATGGGTTTCTCCGCCGGACCGGGCTACGACCAGGCCACCGGGCTGGGATCGGCCGACATATACAAACTGGTGACCGAATGGAGCGCGCGCCCCCCGGCCGCCACAACTACCACGGTAACCGCCAATCCGGCAACCTTCGCGGTGACCGCATCCACCAACCTCACCGTGACCGTTAAGGCCAACACCGGTACATCCACGCCGACCGGATCGGTGAGCTTTTCGGCCGGCTCGGTGGCTCTAGGGAGCGCTAATCTGGCTGGCTCCGCTGGAACTGCGACGGCGTCGCTTACGGTTGCGGGAAACCAGCTCGCCACAGGCAGCAACACCATCCGGGCCTCCTACGGCGGGAATACCGGCTTCAATCCTTCCGCGGCGTCGGTCGCGGTGACGGTGACCGTTCCTGCCGCGGCGTCCGCGGTGGTTCCCTCAATCGCGCCCAATCCGGTGTATCAGCAGACACCCGATGCCGACGGTTACTCCTGGTTCTATACCGTCAAACTCACGGAGATCGCGGGTGTGGCCACCACGCTGACCGGCTTTTCGATTGACGGAACCGATTATTCGTCCGACATCGTCTCGGGTTTTGGCAGCGCCACTATTCCGGCCAAAGGAACTTTGTCGGCGGCCATGAGATCCAAGCTCCCCAGCGTGCCTGTGACGCGGGTTTTCGCATTTTCCGGCGCCGATGCCGGCGGAGCCAAGTGGAGCCAGCAGATTTCCGTGCCATTCTACGGCCCGCAGTATGCGGCGGCGATGCTCCTTTCCAGTTCCCCCGCCGTGGAGGTCATGAACCCGAACAGCAATGCCTGCCCCGCGGGCTATCCGTATTTTCAGGAACTCAACTTGCAAGAATTGAACGGCTACGAAGTCTACCTGACCAATTTCTTCGATGGCGGCGACGACGATAGCGACAGCATCGCGTACTGGTTCGGCTCGTGGCGGCTGGCCCCCTTGGGCAGCTTGCAGGCCGACATCTGCTGGGCGCTCGACGGACCGCAAACCTTGAACTTCGAAATCGATGGCGTCGACAGCCAGGGCAACTCTGTCACCACCACCCTATCGGTGTCGTTCCAGAGTCCAACGCAAAGTCCCGGCACGCTTTCGACCTCACAAGATAGCCTGAATATGTCAGTCAAGTCCGGCCAGTCGACGTCGGCCAGCCTCCCGGTAAGTGTTCCGGCGGGACAACAATGGACGCTGTCCGTATTTCCGGCGAACCAGCGGACCAGTTGGCTGACGGTCAGTCCCTTGTCGGGCACGGGCCCGGCGACGGTGACGGTGAAGGCCTCGGGGGCAGGTCTGGCAAATGGCGAATATGCAGCCACGTTAGTCTTGCAATCGGTCAATACCATGCCGCAGTTCGTGAATGTGCCGGTGACGTTCTCCAACGGATTGTCTTCGACCACCGCAATCGGCGGTGTGACCAACGGGGCGTCGTTCCAGCAGGCCGCCGCTCCTGGAATGATCATGAGCGTCTTCGGCACGAACCTGACTAACTCGGCGACCCCGCTAGCCGCGGCCACAGTTCCGCTGCCGGTGACCCTGGGCGGTGTGACGGCCACCGTGAACGGTGTGCCCGCTCCGTTCTATTTCGCATCCGAGGGACAATTGAACATCCAGTTGCCGTACGAGACTCCAGTCGGGACCGCCATCTTAAATGTCAACAATAATGGCGAGGCGGCGGCGTATTCCTTCGATGTTTCGGACTCCGCTCCGGGGATTTTTGTGGGTTCGGGCGGCGTGCTGGTTCCGACCGCGAGCGCGCGCCGCGGCCAGACGATCGTGATGTTCATAACTGGGGAAGGAGATGTCAGTCCTGTACTCCCCACCGGCGCCAGTCCACCCCTCAGCACTCCGGTGAACCAGTTGCCGTCGCCCCGGTTGCCGTTTTCGATGACTGTGGGCGGTGTCGCGGTAACGCCCGCCTTCATCGGCATTCCGTATTACCTGGTCGGCTTGACGCAGATCAACTTTACGATTCCGCAAGAAGCTCCGTTAGGGTCGCAGCCCGTTGTGGTAACAGTGGGCGACAACAGCAGCGTCGCCGCGAAGGTCAATGTGACCCAGTGAGAGGGCGCGTCGGGGTGCGTCGCAGACTCTCCTTCAACGCTGCGACTGCCCGGACTGGCTCAGCACCTCCTGCTCGGCCTGATCCCCTTCCTTGGTCTGCTGGGACAGGGTTGTGCTGACGTTCGGATCGGGAGGAGGAGCAATCGCCGCATAGGCCGTCTGTTGCGGGGCGGCCATGGCGCTCTGAGGCGCGGATGGGATGCCTCCCTGACCTTGTTGCTTCTGGAGTGCGGCCAGACCTTGGTCCAGCGTCTCGCGCATGTGGTTCTGCATATCCTGCAGATCGGCCACCTGCACTTGAACCGCGCTGCCTCTGTGGCAGTCCTGCCCCTTGCTGGCCAGCACTGTCAAGTCCGCGGCCGGCGCCCCCTGCGGCACGGGTCTGAGGAGTTGCAGCACATCGCCTTCGGTTATGGAGCACTCGCCGTTGGTCGAGCTGACATCCAGACCGTTGCCCGCCACGAAGACGTGAGGCTGGCCGTCGGAAAGCATCCTGGCAACCCCGCTCGATCCCGGGTCCGGCGGCGTCTGCGCAGCACCGGCACTGACCTCGGCGTTCTCCAGAGCCAGTTGACGTTGCACCTCGGCGGCGACCAGATCTTTGACCGCCGGAGACATCGGGTCGGTATAGCTCATGCGGGCGGCAGCCAGTTCCGCGGCTCGCTCCTGATAGGCCGCCATCAGCGTCTGCGAAACCAGGTAATCGGTCAGCCAGAAGGCCGGGCCGGCATACCTCGGATAGGGCGCGAACCACCCGCCATAGTACCCATACCATGGACGGCCCGCCCATCCCCAGCCACCGTAAAACACCGGCGTCCCCCACGAATGGTATGCCCAACCGTAGTAAGCGGGCGCGAAGTAGAAGCCCGGCGCGTACACATTGAGAGCAAACCCGCGCCAGGTGTACGGCCGGTAAAACCGGCTGTACACTACGCCGTTGACATAGTAAGTCCGATGGACAAACTCCATGTTGCGATAGGTGTACGGACGGCCAATATAGCCGTGGCCGTATCGGTTGCTGACCACCATTACGTGTCCGGGTCTCTCTCTGACGACCACGCGTGAGCCGCCCGGCCCGTGATGGATGTCCATCCCGCGGGCCTGTACATCCCGCGGCCTGCCGCCGCGGTCAAAGGTGGCGTGACCACCCCCCGCAGTGTGAATCTCACGTCCACCTGGCGGCACCCCGTGACCGCGCGTCGCGGTGTATGCTCCGCCGCCATGGGCGCCCCCGGTAGCCGGCGCCGCTCCGTGCCCGAACGACTTCCCCGCTCCCGCCGCGGAGTTGGTGGCTCCATGCGCGGTCCCGGCTCCCGTCGTCCCCCGGCCTGCGTGTGTGGTCCCGGCTCCTGTCGACGCGCTCGAACTTCCATGTGACCTCCCGGCTCCTGTCGACGCGCTCGAACTTGCCTGCGACTTCCCGCTCCCGGCCCCTTTCGATGCGCTCGAACTCCCGGACGACTTCCCGCTTCCCGAGCCGGTGCTCGCCGCGTGAGTAGCACTAGACTTTTGCCCACTGCTTGCGGCGTGTGAGGACGAGCTTGCCGCGGGTTTGGATGCAGCAGGTTTGGCCGCCTGCGCCGCCTTCTTCTGGCCGTAAGCCGGAAGGGACAAGGCAACTACGAACGCAGCACACAAGCCAAATCCGAGTGCCGCGCAAACCAGCTTTTTAATCATCGCTATTTCTCCTTCAGCGTCATGTGTCAATTTCTTGCAGAGCCTTCGCCATACGGTGAAGCTCCCGGTGGCCTTCCATCCCGGCACGGAGTTGACGACCGGTGACAGGTCAATCATAGCAACGCGCCACAACCTATTGAGCGAGAACGCGAGGAAAAAAGGTCCAACCGAGTCTCTGCGAGGCCGAGAAACGCCAGCGGGAAGAACTGGAAGTGATTGAAAAGACTTGGTGGCGGGGGGCGACTCGAACGCCAGACCTGGTGATTACGAGGTTTGAACCGTCGAGTTTTCCTTGCCCACGGCTGCCCAACCGGAAATCGAGAAAGTGAACTGGAGTCCCTGTGAAAGTCCCTGTAGCAGTTCCTGTTGCGCGCGGCCACGTTGGAGCGTCGTCAATGTCGCACATTGGACGTTCGCGGACGCTGCGTTAAACTAGGAATCGAGATGCGACAAGAGCAACAAGGAACGGAAACCGGAGGCCGCCAGGTGCAGCTTCCGGCGGGCGTGGTGCTCAAACCGCCAGTCACCCTGGAAGACTTGCAGGCCGACACCGAGTACGATCCGGACGGGGCGGAGGAATTTGTGGCGCTGATCCGGGCGCTCCGTAACGAAGGTTCGCGGCCCATCACCCTCTGATGGACCCCGCCACGCTCGTAGTTGTCGACACCGACGTTGTTTCCTTCCTCTTCAAGAACCATCCTCTCGCCCCTGCCTATCAGACAATTCTTGCGGGCAGGCCGCTGGCAGTCTCGCTGATGACGCTCGCCGAAATCGAGTACGGCATGGAGGTCAAGAATTGGGGCGCCAACCGCCGCGCTCTCATGCACCGCTTTCTCACCCGCTTCACGCCTCTACTCCCGGATATCGCCACTGCCCGTGCGTGGGCGCGGCTCAAGACCGCTTGCGAGAAAAAGGGCAGGCCAATTACGTTCGCTGATGCCTGGATCGCGGCTACTGCTTTGCAGCTAAACGCTGCTCTCGCCACTCACAACGCGAGGGACTACGGAGCCGTGGAAGATCTGGTCCTTCTATCGGCCGCAAGAACGGTGTGATAGCGTTTCTTCGTACGGCTTCGTTGAAAAGGCGGTGTGGCGTTTCTCTCCGTAGTCCCACCTTAATCACTTCGGGCTCCAGAGCAGGGGACCAGGCGCATCCTTACCGAAACGCCCGCCACACGAGATAAATCACTCCCATCGCGAAGCCCGCCGCGGCCTGATACTCCTGGTTCTTCAGATAAAGTTCCCAGCGAAATGCCACCGGCGGCGAGGCCGGCGACGGTCGAAGCCTTGGCCACAGCGCCGGAACGCGGGCGGCGTATTCCGCGTACTCCGGGAACAGCTTGCGCAGGTGCTGCTCTTCCAACTGGATCACCGGCAAGTAGACCAGCAGAAACACCGCGGCAAACAGGATGCCCAAGCCGACGTTGCGTGCCGCCAGCGTCAACCCAGCGGCCACCAGCAGCGTGCCCACATACAGCGGATTGCGCGTGTACGAATAGGGGCCGCCGTTAGCCAGTTGGCGGTTCTTCGCCAGGCAGCCCGCCGCCCACGCGCGCACGGCCAGGCCGGCCAGAGACACGGCCAGCCATAATAGCGACGTCACCGTGGGTCTGGAGAACCAGGCAAACACCGCGACCAGCAGGAACCCCGAAGGCACCCTCAGCCTGGCAACCGCATCGGCATAGGGCTTCGGGAACTGGATCATCAGTACGCTTCCCGGGCCCGCGGACCGGCCGAAAGACCCTTGCCCTTCCCCACCAGCGCCTCGAACACCTGGTCTGGCGTGACGCGCCGCATGCTCTCCTCGATTTCCGTGCCGCGTTTATAAGTGGTGGAAGCGTGAGGCCACCGCAGCACGCGCAGCGAATTGCCGTAGGGGCCATTGCGCGCGGGGTCGGTGGGGCCGAAAATCGCTACGCCGGGCTTGGCCAGCGCCGCGGCCAGGTGCATCGGCCCGCTATCTACGCCCACTACGGCAACCGCGCGGCGGGTTGCATGGATCAACCCGGCCAGGCCGGAGACATGCGGCCGCAGGGGCTGTACGGCGGGAAGGCCCGCCGCGTCCGGTACGTTGAGCACCAGGGGGATTCCGGTTTCCCTTTCCAGGCGGATGGCCAAGGCGCGGTAGTGCTCCATCGGCCACTGCTTGGAACGCCATCCCGCCAGCGGAGATGCCAGCACGAAGTCGCCGGCCGGCAGATTGCCTTGCGGAACACCCGGCGGCAGCGGAGACACGTTCAACGTGTTTTCGGCGCCGGCGGCGGCGGCAAGTTCCAGGTTTCGGTCCACCACATGCGCGGCCGAGCCGGTCACCAGGTCCGAATAGAACCACGCGGCGGCCGGCTCCCTAAGCTGGCGCCGTACCCACCCGTAGATCCGGTCGGGGCGGGCGGCCGCGGCGAGCACGGCGGATTTCAACAACCCCTGAAAATCGATGGCGAAATCGTAGCGCGTCGCGCGCAGAGCGCGCCAGGTCCGCGCCAGGCCGGTAACCGAGCCACGATGGAGCAGCACCAGGTTGTCCACGAACGGGTTGTCTTCGATGAGCGGCGTCCAGCGCGGTTCCACCGCCCAGGTGAGATGAGATTCGGGATAGCTGTTCTTCAGAGTGGCCACGGCGGGCAGAGTGTGCAGGATGTCGCCCATGGAGCCGAGGCGAACCACCAGGATGCGAACGTTATCGGCCTTGCCGGGTGTGGACATGCTGCACTAACTCGCGGTGGAGGCGCTCTTCGTCCGCCTCCAGGTGCACGATAGCGAGCGGCTGAAGCCCTTCCAAGAGGGTGGTAACGTCTTCGTCATCGCCAATTACCACGTAGTCTATCACGCGGAAAGCGGCCGCCATTTCGGCGCGGGCGCGCGGCGGAAAAACCGCCGCGGCGAACGGCAAAACCAACGCCACCACCGTTCCGTTTCCCGCGCGGCGGCGCGCCTCTTCGAGAACACGGGCGTGCTCGGCCCGGAGAATATCGAAATAACCGGTGACAACCACCGGCGAAGGGGCGCACAGACCGCGTGCCGCCTCCCGGCTCAGGATTTTGGTTCGGGTATCCATGCGGGCACCGCGCGATGCGTCAGTTCCAGGGCAGTTTGGGCCACGCGTTCCGCCGTAACGCGCGTCATGCAGCGATGATCGATGGGGCATTCCCGCAGCAAGCACGGGCTGCACTCGGCATGCTCGCGGACCACGCGCGCCACGGGCCCGGCGGGTGCGGTGGTGGTATCGTCGGTGGCCCCAAAAACTGCCACGGTCGGAACTCCCAGGGCCGAAGCTACGTGCATCGCCCCCGAATCGTTGGTCAGAAACACCCGGCACGCCGCGGCCAGGTCGATGAATTCCGCAAGCGTCGTGCGCCCGGCCAGGTTGGTTGCCGAAACGCCGGAGCGAGCGATGCCGGCGGCGACCGATTCGGCCAAATCGCGCTCCGCCGCCGAACCGAACAGCACCACGGAGGCCGCCCCTTCCAGGCCGCGCGCCACTTTGGCCGCGGCTTCCGCGAACCGTTCCGGCAGCCAGCGCTTGGCGTTGCCATAAGCCGCTCCGGGGCTGACACCTACCGCCGCGCCTTCAACCCCCAGCGATGCCAGATGCGCCGCGCCTCGCTGGCGCGCCTCGGCGGCGCCCTCCAAACGGATGGTGGTGTCTTCGGGAAACCGCTCCATCATGCCCGCGCGGCGCAGCAATTCCAGGTAATAGAAACGTTCGTGGCGCGGAATGTCGCCAGGTTCGGGAACCGGAATGGGACGCGTCAGCAACAGCCCCCGGCCGTCGCGGCGGTAACCGATCCGCTCGGGAATGCCGGCCAGCCAGGCGATGAGAGCCGCGTCGAAGGCATTCTGCAAGAGAATGGCGCAATCGAACCGCTCGCGGCGCAATGCGGCGGCAAAGCGTCGCCGGTCGCCCACCGATTTCGCCGCGGGATAGAGAATCGCACGGTCGATCGAGGATTCGCGCGCGTACAGATCGGCCACCCCGGGGCGGGCCACCAGCGCGATGTCCGCGTGCGGAAACACGTGACGGATGGCGCGAATGGCGGGCAGCGACATGACCGCATCGCCCAGCCAATTCGTGGCGCGCACACACACGCGATCCATCGACGAAGGGTTGAAAGCCACTGGTTTCAGCATAGCAGCGCCCGCCGGGAGCTATACTTAGCAGATGCCAGCTAGAAAGCGCTGCCCCGATTGCGACGGAGGGTTCGTATCCGGAGACGGCAAATGCAACAAGTGCCACGGTAGTGGCATCAATTCGGGGCTCGAAGAGGGGCAGCCGAAGTGCCCTCACTGCAAAGGCACCGGGATCTGCCAAAGTTGTCAGGGTTCCGGTTTTTACGAAGGCGGCGGATTACTGAAACGGCGCTTCGATTGACATCGTTGCTACCCTGAAAGTATGGGGTTCCGGCTAGCGGTGAACTACCGCCCGAGGGGCGATCAGGAAAACGCCATTGCGGAATTGACGCGCGGCCTGCGCGAAGGCGAACAGCACCAGGTGTTGCTGGGCGTGACCGGGTCGGGCAAAACCTTCACCATGGGCAAGGTGATTGAAGCCGTGGGGAAGCCCGCTCTGGTTTTGGCCCACAACAAGACCCTGGCGGCCCAGCTCTACCACGAGTTCAAATCGTTTTTCCCGGAAAACGCGGTCGAGTATTTCGTCAGCTACTACGATTATTACCAGCCCGAAGCGTACATTCCCGCGAGCGACGTTTACATCGAAAAAGAAGCCACCATCAACGACGAACTGGATAAGCTGCGGCTCTCGGCGACGAAATCGCTCTTCGAGCGGCGCGATTGCGTGATCGTGGCCAGTGTGAGCTGCATCTACGGCCTGGGGTCGCCCGAAGCCTACTACGGCATGCTGCTGATGCTCGAGAAAGGGCAGAAGATCTCGCGCAACCAGATCCTCTCCAAATTGGTCGAGATTCTCTACGAGCGCAACGATATGGATTTCCGCCGCGGCACGTTTCGCGTACGCGGCGATGTCATCGAGGTCTATCCCACATACGACGATAACGCCTACCGCATCGAGCTATGGGGCGACGAAGTGGAGAGCCTGGCGCAAATCGATCCGCTGGTGGGCCAGGTCAAGCAGACCTACATGCGGCTGCCGATCTACCCCAAGACGCACTATGTCATGAGCGACGAGACCAAGTCCGCGGCCATGGACAGCATTCGGGTGGAACTGGATTGGTGGCACAAAGAACTGGAGAAGCAGGGCAAGATTGTCGAAGCGCAGCGCCTGTTTCAGCGCACCATGTTCGACCTGGAGATGATCAAGGAAATCGGCTACTGCCACGGCATCGAGAATTATTCGCGTCACTTCTCGGGGCGCCTGCCGGGCGAAGCGCCGCCCACGCTGCTCGATTACCTGCCGCACGACGCCGTCATCTTCATCGATGAGAGCCATCAGACGGTTCCGCAGTTGCATGGCATGTATCATGGAGACCGCTCGCGCAAGGAGGTGCTGGTGGCGCACGGTTTCCGCATGCCGAGCGCCCTGGATAATCGCCCGCTCACGTTTGAAGAGTTCGAGCATCGGGTGAACCAGGTGGTTTACGTTTCCGCCACGCCCGGTCCATACGAGCTCACCAAATCGGCGGGAGTGGTGGTGGAACAGATCATCCGGCCGACCGGCCTGGTGGATCCCAGCGTGGAGATTCGCTCGGTGAAGGGCCAGGTGGACGACCTGCTGGGGGAGATCCGCCGCCGCGTGGACGCCAACCAGCGCGTGCTGGTGACCACCCTGACCAAGCGCATGGCGGAAGACCTGGCGGAATATTATTCCGAGGTTGGCGTGCGCTGCCGGTATCTGCACTCCGAGGTCAGCACGCTCGATCGCATCAAGATCCTGCGCGACCTGCGCCGCGGCGAGTTCGACGCGTTGATCGGGATCAACCTGCTGCGCGAGGGACTGGACCTGCCGGAAGTTTCCCTGGTGGCGATTCTGGATGCCGATAAAGAAGGATTCCTGCGCTCTTCCGGTTCGCTGATCCAGACCATGGGACGGGCGGCGCGGCATGTGGAGGGCCATGCGATTCTGTATGCCGACGTGATTACGGACAGCATGCGCCACGCCATGGGCGAGACCGCGCGCCGCCGCGCGGTGCAGACCGAGTACAACCGGGTGAACAACATCGTGCCGCAATCCATCATCAAGCCGATCGATATGAGCCTGGTGGCGGTAGCGGAGGGCGATTACGTCACGGTGCCGCTCGAAGAGGACGGGGAAGTGGACAACCTGACGCCCGAGCAACGCGCCAAGTTCATTGCCGAGCTGGAGCAGCGGATGCGGGACGCCGCGCGCAAGTTCGAGTTCGAGAAAGCCGCCCAAATCCGCGACCGCGTGAAAGAGTTGAAAATGACGGCGGCGGAGTGAACCGGGCCGGCCGCGCTACATATACTCGGGAATCGGAATCCCTAAAATCCCCGCGGTCCTCTCCAACTGCCGGCGGAAGAAATCGGTCATCCACAGCAGAAACACTTTCTTCTCACGATCCGCTTCGTGAATGATCGGGTACTGATGATAGAAATTATTGAACGTCTGCGCCAGTTGAAAGGCATACTTGGCCACGTGCGCCGGTTCGCCGGCGGTGAGCGCGCCTTCCACCGCCCGATCCGCCTTCGATGCCGCCAGCAGCATCTGCCAGAAATCCTCGGATTGCAGTTGCCGTGCCAGCGCGCCGCCCACCAGTTCCGCGGAAAAATCGGGCAGTTTCTCGCCGCGCTCTTCGAGCTTGCGCAAAATGTTGCGCGCCCGCACGGCGGCGTATTGCACGTAAGGTCCGGTGTCGCCTTCGAAGCTGAGCGCTTCCTGCAAATCGAACGCGATCACCGAATTGCGCGTGAACTTCAGCAGGAAATAACGTAGCGCGCCAATTGCGATCTGAGTGGCGATGCGCCTCTGCTCGCCGGCCGGCGCCTCCGCATGGCGCGATGCCACTTCTTCCAGCGCTTTGGCGATCAGGCTATCCATCAGGTCGTCGGCTTTCACCCCCAGCCCTTTGCGGCCGGAAACTTCCACGTAAGGCCGCTGGCGGTCTTCTTCGGAAAGTTCAATCCCCAGGTCGGCGCAGCAGCGCGGCGAGAGTGCCACCATTTCGTACGAAAAATGGACCGATTGATCCGCTTGCTCCGTGTACCCCAACCCGCGCAAGCCGGCCACCACCACATCTTGCAAGTAGGATTGCCGCGTGTCGATCACGTTATAGACCCGCCACGCGTGCCCGAACTCGCGCCCGGCATCGTCACCCGCCTGCTCCGTGGTGATCCACAACGTGCGCCCATCGGCATAGGTCAGAAAAGGCCGGTAATGGAAATCCTTGCCCAGCAGGCCGAATTTCCAGAGCTGATAGGCAATATCCTTGCCCACGTAGGTGACGGTGCCGTCGGACCGCACGATCACCTTGCCTTCTTCGGAAAGCCCCGGCATCACCCAGCAGCCCGTGTTCTTGCCTTCGGTCTCGAAGTAAATCGCCTTGCGCTGCTTCAGCAGTTCGAAGGCGGAGGCCCAGAATTTCAGGTGCAGAATCTCGCTTTCGCGGGGCAGCACATCATATTCCACGTCGAGCCGAAGCATGGTTGCCAGGTGCGCCTTCACAATGGCATCCGCCACCAGGTGTGCCAGCTCGGCCAGATCGCCCTCGCCTGCCTCGATGGCGTGCAGCGTCCGGCTGCGCCACGCCAGAGACTCGGGTTGCTCCTTGTAATGCGCGGACGTGCGCGCGTAGAGGTCCCAGCAATAATAATCGAAGCGCACGGCCGGGTCGGCGAGCAGCGCCGCGACTTGGGCGGGTCCTTTATTTTCCAGAAAGTGAAAGCCCGCCACCACGTCGGCAACCTGCACGCCCGTGTTGTCGATATAGTTCTGCACCTCGACGGTGGCCCCGCTGGCGCGCAGCATGCGCACGAACGTGTCGCCCAAAGTGGCGTTGCGCAGGTGACCGATATGGGCCGCCTTGTTGGGATTGATATTGGTGTGCTCGACGATGATCTTCCCGCCGCGCGCCGCCGTTTCCCGGTCCGCGCCCGCGAGTAGCGCCGCGCCGTAAGCGCCGCGGTCGAGCCGCACGTTGATATAGCCGTTGCCCGCCACTTCCATGGCGGCCACGCCCGCAATCGTGCCAACGCCCTCCACCAGCTCGGCGGCGATCTTGCGCGGCGCCTGCCGCAACTGCTTGGCCAGTTGAAATGCGGCCGGCACCGCCATTTCCCCAAAATCGCTTTGCCGCGGCTGCTCGATCGTCACCGCCAGGTCTATGCCGTAACGCGCCTGAATGTGCGCACGAAAGGCACTCGCAACTTGCCGTTCAATGAAATGAAACACGGGAAACTTCGAGTATAGCAAGCGTCTATCGTGCGCCCAGCGCGCCGGAGAGCGTGTTCCCCCGATAGGCCGCCGCCTGAATGCCGTATAGCTCGGCGTAGTGACCGCCCAGGGACATCAACTCCTCGTGAGTACCCGTTTCGACCACGCGGGCGCCATCGAGCACCACGATCCGGTCCGCCATGCGCACGGTGCTGAAACGGTGCGATACCAGAATCGTGATGCGGCCATCGCCCCGAGCCGCGGCTGCGTAGCGTTCGAACAGCGCATGTTCGGTCTCGGCATCGAGCGCGGCGGTCGGTTCGTCGAGCACCAGCACGAGCGGGCCATCGCGCATGAACCCGCGCGCCAACGCCAGCTTTTGCCACTGGCCGAAGCTCACCTCGACTCCCTCCGGCCAGGTCGCGCCGAGCTGGGTATCGAGGCCCGCGGCGAGCCTGCCGATCATTTCTTCCGCGCCGGCGCGGCTGATCGCCGTGACCACCGCCGGTTCATCTTCCAGGCGGGGCATATCGCCCAGCCCGACGGTGTGCCGCGCGCGAAACTCGAAACGGAAGAAATCCTGGAACGCCCCCGCCAGCCGCGATCGCCATTCATCGGCGCGAATTCGCGCCAGCTCCACGCCATCCACCAGGATGCGGCCCTCATCCGGTTGATAGAGCCGGCACAGCAGCTTCACCAGGGTGCTCTTGCCGGCGCCGTTTTCGCCGACAATCGCGATCACCGAGCCGGGCTTCAGTTCGAGGCTGATATCTTCGAGTACGCGGCGCTGGGTGCCGGGATAAGCGAAAGAGACGTGCTCGAATCGAATGCCTTCTTCAATCCGGCCGGGTGCCGGCAAATCGGCGTGCTCCCCGGCCGAGGCGGCATAGTCTTCGAGCCACGCCAGGCGTCGCGAGCCTTCCAGCCAGAAACCGCGCAGGAACCCGATCTCGCCGACCGTGGCGCCGACGTATGCCGATAGCCGCGCGCCGGCCGCCAGCACCAGAAGAACCTGGCCGGGGGTGGCGCTGGAACGCGCGGAAACGAACACGATGGCGGTCACATAGGCCGCCCCGAAGATGGCCCATGCCAACGCGTGCCAGCGGGCCGTACTCCAGCGCGCGGCGCCCACCGGTCGATACCAGCGCTCCCAGGCTTCACGCCGTTGGCGCACCAGGCGATCGCCAATGCGGGTGACTCGTACCTCCTTACCCGGCGGCGCGGTGGTGGCAGTCGTAAACAGGTGGCGCGCCAGGCGGCCGGCGGAGGCGGCGCGCTCCTCGACCTTGCGCTCCACGCCCGGCCGCCAGGTGGAAGTGAACACTGTCGGAAGCGCGAATAGGGCGAGCAGCGCCAGCGCGGGGTGGATCGAGATCAACAGGGCCAATGTCACTCCCAGCCGCAGAATCCAACCGCACGTCGTGAAGAGCGACATGTACATGTGGTCGAGCACGAAGACCTGGTCGCGCAGCATGGAGAGACGGTCCAGATACTCGGGACGTTCGTGATGGGCAATGGTCGCGACGGAAGCTTGTAATCGCGCGACGTGCGATTCGAGCGCCACGGAAACGCGATCGCGGAACCGCCGCTGTATGCGCGTGCTGGTCACGTTGAGAAACCAGGTCGCCACCACCGAAACACCCAGGCCGATGGCCGCGGCCATCACCAGATTGCGCTTATGTTGGATGACCCCATCGGCCATCAATTTGAGCCAAAGGGCCAGCAAGGCATCCGGGAGCGCCGCCAGCAATGCCAGTCCTAACGCCACTCCCAGCAGCCGCGGCTCGGCTTCGTACGCCCGCTTGAGGGCGCGCCACATGGAAGGCAGCGCGGGCGGCAGAGTATCAAGCGAGGGCATCGAGCACGGCTCCTTCCTCTTCTTCATCGAAGCGCGAGGCTTGCAGTTCGAACATGGTGCGATAGCGGCCGCCGGCGGCCATCAGCTCGTCGTGCGAACCCAGCTCGATGACGCGGCCGTTTTCGAGAACGCAGATGCGGTCCGCGTAACGGACGGTCGAGAAGCGGTGCGAGATCAGGACCGTGGTCACGTGGCGGGTGGCAGCCAGGATGCGCTGGAAGATCTCCGCTTCGCCGCGCACGTCGAGCTGCGCGGTCGGTTCATCCAGCAGCACCAGGCCCGCGCCCAGCCGCACAGCGCATAACGCGCGCGCCAGGGCGATGCGCTGCCATTGGCCGCCCGAAAGGTCCGTGCCGCCCTGGTAAGCGCGCGAAAGAATGGTATCGAGGCCGGCCAGCCCGCCCGCGCCCGCCTCCGCCAGCGCCGCGCGGATGTCTTCGTCGGGGGCGCCGGCGGGAGCGACGTTATCGCGCAAAGGCAATTCAAAGCGGATGAAATCCTGGAACACGGCGGCCAAGCGGGCGCGCCATCGATCGACGTCCAGCTCCCGGAGGTCCACGCCATCCACTTCGATGGCCCCCTCCTGGGGGTCGTACAAGCGGCACAGCAGCTTGGCGATGGTGGTTTTGCCGGCGCCGTTCTGGCCGACGATGGCGAGGGACGATCCGGCGGGGATGGTCAGATCGAAACCGTCGAGCACCGGCGCGGCGGATGCCGGATAAGCGAATCGGACGTTCCGGAAACGGATCTCCCGCGCCGGCATTCCTTCCGCGGCGCGCATGCCTTGAACCAGCGCGCCCGCCGGAGCCATCGCAGCCCGCAACCGTAGCACCGCCTCGACCGGGGCCGCGGCGCCATCGAGCACCCACGATAATCCGCCGAAGGCGATCGTGCTGGCGCCCAGAGCCGCGCTCGCGAACGTGACTAGCCGCGCCAGCGCCAGGCGCCCGGCGGCCATATCCTCGGCCATGGCCCAGAACACCAGGAGGTTCGCGGAAAGAACGATCAGCAGACTCCACAGCACTGGCCGTTCGCGCAGGCGGGTAGCTTTCCATTGCAGATCGAGCAGGCGGCGGCGGCCGGAAGCGAAGCGGTCCACCGTCCATTGGGAAAGTCCGAACAGCCGTATCTCCTTGGCGGCGGGCGGATCGACCGCCAAACGGTAAGCGTAATCGGCCTCGCGTTGGGCCTGGCGCACCTCGGCGGTGTTGCGGTCGCGCCAGATCGCGCTCTCGCGCAGCAACCAGTGGGTGGAGAGCCAGGCGCCGCCGAGCAGCAGCGGCGCCCACCAGGAATAAGCCGCCAGCACGATGGCCGAGGCAAAGCCGGCTACCAACTCGATCAATCCGGCGGCGATGAAGTCCATGGCCGTGAAGAGCGGCGGCCCGGTGATGCAGAGATCGAAATCGCGTGCCATGGTCAGGTCGGTGGTGAGCCGCGGATCTTCCAGGTGGCCCATGCCGGGCGGCGCGACGCAGGCGGTAGTCAGCTCGTCGTAGAGCCATGCGGCGGTCTGGCTGCCAAGGTTCGCGGCAATGGCCTGATGGAGTGGCAACAGAATCTGCAGCAGCACGAAAACCGCGCCGGCCAAAGCCAGCGGCCACGCCAGCGAGCCACCGCGTCCCACGGCGCCCACCAGCACTCCCATGGCGATAGCGAACAACGCGGGCAGCAAACCCCGCAACACCAGCACCAACCACCACGCGATGGCTAACGGGCGGCGGGCTTTGGGCAGAACGCTGAAGAACTTCCACTCCGGGCGGGCGCGCAGGCGCTCGATCACGGTCCCTCCTTTAAGACGCGAGCTCACAAAGCCGGTTTCCCCTCCGGCATCCTTAACAGTTTGCCAGAAACGCATGGGCATGTCTCGGGCCGAGGCAACATTGTTATGGCGGGTAGGCTGCGTCCCCTTGGCTGACTAAGAAAGGAGCGCTTCGAATTCTTCCAGAAGCTCCAGGTGCTTGTCCGTCGGGAGGGCCGCCTGGGACCAGTAGCGATCGCTGTCTTGCGGATCGCCGATCTTCCGCTGAAAGGAAAAGTTGGCAGGTTTAATAACTAGTGTTTGATCCGGCCAGAATTCCACCGCGGAGAACGTGAAAACTGTGCCACTTACCGCGGATGAAATGCGTTCAGCGAAGTCAGCTAACCTTGGATTGAGCGCGTATAAGGCCTTGGAGCACTTAACATTGACTTGACTCACATAGGCCTTGCGGCGAACCATCTCCGGCTCGTAAGCGAATCCGAGATCCGGGAGACCGGTAAGGACCTCTTCGAGAAGTTCCTCCGAGTCCGCAGTCGACGAAAAAGTATCGACCGCAATACCATCATTGAAAACGGTGCAGTTGACGACTAGAACGGTTCCATCCTTCTTGACAAATTCACCGTTCATCAATTTCATTCCCTGGCTGAGGTCGTCGCCGGCTTTGGGGTAGGTCTTGAATTTGTAGTCTTCCAGCAGTGCCGGGAATAAATGGGTGTATATGTCTTTACCGCCAGGGTTCAGGTCGTTAACATCAAGGAACCACAGTGCTCTAGCCAATCCGACCGACAGAAGTTTCATCTCAAGGCACCAGCACAACTCATGAGGAGTTGCGATGGCTGTTCAGCCAGCGCTTGCTTCCGTCTATCCATAACAACGAGGTTGCTTAGATTGCTCCCGTCTTGCGCCGCTGCCAGAGATGGCTGTTCAGATCTCGGAAAAAGGCGCGCACCTAACTCGACAGCGCTGCCCAGCGGCTTTCGATCGATGAAACCAGGATCGTGCTCAAAATCTGGGACAGTGAAGGACTCCGGATCGAAATCTTCCGACCACCTTGCCAACTCGCTGAAGGGGGCAAAACGCACCAGCAAGCCACAGTCGAATGCTTCTGCCAAGCGCCGAAGTGTTTCAATGTTAGGGTGCGTCTTTCCCGGTTTCATCAGACCGGAGATCCGCGGCTGTAGCATTCCAGCGCGCTCGGCGAGCGTCTCCTGTGTCCATTCAGGGCGGTTCCTTAATATCGCCCGGATTTGAAACGGAATCCCAATATTTATCTGCGAGGCGACGAACGCCTTCCGATATTGGGGATCACGTAACTTCTCTACAAGTCTAGAGGTCATATTCGACTGTTTCTGCCTTTCCGGTTTCGATCTCCTCCTTACGTTTGGCGGCTGTCACGAGCGCATCCCTTGGGCTGTAGATATTCTGCTTGTGCGTGCAGCCGAGCACCGCGTACCAAATCCCGTTCCCGAAAAACCCCAAGAGGCGGTGCTCTTTCTTTTCCGAGGTCCAGCGGAGTTCCCCGAGACCTCTGACCTTAGTCTTATCGGCTCCTTTGACGTTCGACAACTTCCTGCGGTAGTTCGGCATCTGCCAATTCGAAGTCTTCCGCATGTCTTTGAGGAATTCATCAGCATCGGTTTTCTCCGGGGTCGAAAGAGCCTCGTACCAGTCCAGGATCTTGTTGTTCCCCGCTGGAGAAATGTAGCAGCGGATTGGCGTTCGCCATTCGCTCATCACTTTATCACAAAAAAGTTATAGAGCAAAGCCTTTGTCCGCCATGCTGCTATATTTTTTTTATTATACAGCTATCGCTTTGAAAGTAAAGCGTGAGAGCCCATAGCCCGAAGTTAGTGCGATGATTACGCTGCTCTGGGATCGCGCTGTTGCTCTGCCTCAGAAATGATTTTTCAGATCCGCGAACCGCTCCATCACCAACAGCCGGCCGGCGCCGGGCATGAGATCCTGCTTTTCCAGCACCCAGGTGTGAGCGTGCGGCACGAATACGGCGTTCAGCCCGGCCGCCAATGCCGGATTGATATCGGATTTCGGGCTATTGCCGATCATCCACGTCACTGCCGGGTCCATGCCTCGTTCCGCCACCAGTTGACGGTAGGCGGGGCAGTCTTTCTCCTTCACCACCGCCGTATGCGCGAAATAAACGCCCAACCCCGATCGGTCGATCTTCAGTTTTTGCTCTTCCGGATGGCCCTTCGTAAACAGCGTCAGGTCGTGCCGCGCCGCCAGATACTCCAGCGTTTCCGGCACTTCCTCGATGGTCTCCATGGGGCATTCCAGGATGCGCTCGGCAAAGCCCATCACGGTGTGGAGATCCTCGGAGCTCACCTCGCGCTCGGAGAGGCGCTCGTAGGTCTGGCGCAGATTGCGGGCGAAATTGAGGGTGCCGTAACCGTGAATTTTCGCGTTGGCCGATTCGATCGCATCGAGGACATCGCGAATTTCCGTGGGAGAGAGCGAGGAGTGGTCGAGGAAGGCCACGAACTCGTCGAAGGCACGCTCGAAGTAGATGTTGTTCTCCCAAAGGGTGTCATCGGCGTCTACGATCAGAAATTGGCGCGTCATTTGGAAGGCCGGGGAGCGAGGCGGAAAGGAATCTCGAAGACGGCATCCACGTCCACCGGAGTCCCGTCGCGCCGCGCGGGTTCAAACTGCCATTTTACCAGTGCTTCCTGGGCGCTTCGGTCCAAACGGCGATCCACGCTCCGCAGCACTTCGATGGAATCCACCTTCCCGGTTTTGCGGATCACGGCGAACAGGCGCACCACTCCCTGCACCTTCTCGTCGACCGCCGCCGGGATATACTTCGGATCTACTTTGCGTTGGGCCACGGGACCGGACATTTCGCCCGGCGGAGCTCCCGGCACGGGCCGATGCTCCGCGAACCACACCAGCCAGCTACCCGAATAACTGGTGATGTTGGGCATCTGGATGGCCATGGAATAAACCACCCGGCCCGCCAGGCGCGGGTCCGGCGCGGTGGCGGCGCGAGTAGCTCCGGTATGTGGAGGCGGGTCGGGCGCGCCGGTGGGGCCGGCGGCCTCAGCCATGTGCTCCCGCGTGAGCGGCGCGAGCATCGCCACCAGGGCCGGCTGGTCTTCCTTCGCGCCGCCGCGCACCGAAAGATTCGGAACCACCAGTAAGGCGTCATTGGCCGTGCTGTCGCTACCCTGCGGGTGGGGCTGCGGACCCGCCGAAAAGCCCGCGGCGTGAGAGCCGGAGGGCGGTGGTATATCCGGCGCATCGGCCGGGTTGAGACCCACGATGACCAGCGACGCACCGCCCACGGGAACGGTCACGGTGGCGTCGCCGGTCGAGATGGTAGGCTCCGCCGGCCGCGCCTGAGGGTGTCTGGATGCGGGCGCCGTGAACCCTTTGGGAATACGCGGCATCTCCGCGGGGCCGCGCGCCTCCGCGAGCTCGGGAGCTAACGGCAGTACCGGCAAGATCGCTTCTTTCTTGCGCAACTCCGGCGGAGTGAACGGCAGCGCGGGCAGGCGGGGAGCGCGCATAGCGAGCGCGGGCTCTTTAGGCAGTGTCGCCGGTTTCATTTGCGGAGCTTCGGGCAGCGTCAATTCGAGGCGCGGCTTCGGGGTTGGGCGATCCGGCGGCCTGAACACGCGCACCGCGCGGGGCATGGGACGCACCGCCAGCACATTGGGAAGCGCCAGCGGCTGGGGCAGTGCGATCTCGGGGGCCGGTGTCTGGATCAACTGCGGAGGCCGCGGCAATTCTTTGGAAGAGGCCACAATTTCCTGGTTGAACTTCTTGAGCGCCCGCTGCCGTTGCGGGCGTGCCGGCGATGATAGCGGCGTGGGCTTCACCTCCGGCAGCCGGTCGCGCAGGTTGTACCAAATGAGTTGATCCGCATGCGGGCGGATTAGCTGGGTATAAACCGAATGCGGTTTTTCCGCCGGCGCGAAGGCCGTGGCCAGCGCCAGCCATACCAGCACAGCCACATGCGCACAGGCCGAAACCGTAAACGCCATCGAGCTTCGCAGCGCCTCGGGATTGCCGCGAACCACGAAGGTCATCCGTTACAGCCCCGTTTGTCTTCCGCCGGACCCGTTGGTGGGCGCCGCCGCCCGCACCCGCTCGATCGCCCGCTGCCGCGGAATGAACTGCGCCAGGTACTGATTCAACTCTTTCAAGCGGCCGGTTTCGGAGCGCTGCCGCAGCAGGGTATTCAAGAAGTCGAGGTCGGGAAGGTTCTGGGCCAGTTGAAAACTGAGCTGCGGGTCTTCCAGGTCGGGTTCGCCGCGTCCCTGCGCACTGACGATTTCGCGGAGGTTCTGGAACTGGGCGATAGCGGACTGCCGCAAATCTCCGGGCACGGGCGAGGCGTCGTCGTCATCGAAAAAGCTCACCTGCGCCCGCAGAAATTCCAGTTCCTCGTCCAGGGATTCGATTTCAAATCGTCTGACCCCGCGCGTGAGGATATCCATGCGCCCGTCCGGATACATGTGGATCACCTTCTCCACCGCGACCGTGCAGCCGGCGTTCACGATGCCCTCATCCTTGGCGAGCACGATGCCGAATTCCGATTTATCGCGGATGGCCTCCCCCACCATCTGTTTGTAGCGATCTTCGAAGATGTGCAATGGCAGCCTTGTTCTGGGAAAAACCACCAATTGCAAAGGGAACAAGGGGATGAGCCGCGCAGGCATGCTACTATTATGCAATTTCAGGTAGACGGCGGCGATCGTTATGCGAATCGATGGCAAAGTCGTGCTGATTACGGGCGCTTCGGAAGGCATCGGGGCGGCCTGCGCGGCGGAATTCGCCCGCGCCGGCGCGCGGCTCTCGCTCACCGCGCGCTCCGCGGAACGGCTGCGGAACGTGGGCGGCCCGGCGGCGCTGATCACCCCCGGCGACCTCACGGACGAAACCGTGCGCCGGCTCGCGGTCGAGAGTACACTGGAACGGTTCGGAGCCATCGACATTTTGATCAATTGCGCCGGCGCCGGCCTTTACCTACATTCCTGGACGGCGCCGTTCGAGCAGGTTCGCGGGCTCATGGAGCTGAATTTTTTCGCCCTGCTGGGCATGATCCAACTCGTCACGCCTCACATGCGCGGCCGGAAAAGCGGGATGATCGTGAACGTGGGCTCGATCGGCGGCAAGGTTACACTACCCTGGATGACCGTGTATAGCGCCTCGAAATTCGCCGTCGGATCCCTCACCGAAGGGCTGCGCATGGAATTGCGGCGCGATGGGATTCACACCATGCTGGTGGCTCCCGGTTACGTGAAGACCGGTTTCCAGCAGCATGCCGTGGGAAGTCCGCCCGAAGCTATGCTGCGCAGCCGCCGTTTCGCCATTACGGCGGAAGAGTGCGCGGCCGATATCCGCCGCGGCGTGGAACGGGACGCTCGCACGGTGGTGACGCCGCGCGCCGCCTGGCTGCTGGTCGTGGCCCAGCGGTTGTTTCCGCGGGCGGTGGAAGCGCGCCTCGCCGGGATTAGTGGAACCGCATGAACATCAGGCTCAAACGCGCGCCCGGCCTTTACGTGGTGGGATTCATGGGCTCGGGCAAGACCACGGTGGGGCGCCACCTGGCCCGGCGCCTGGGGTGGGATTTCTTCGACCTGGATGAAGAGATCGAACGAGCCGAGAAGACCACCATTCCCCTGATTTTCGAAACCCGCGGCGAGCCCGAATTCCGGCGCATCGAAAGCGAAGCCCTCGCCCTGCACGTGCGTTCCATCGAGCGGGGCCATCCCGCCGTGGTGGCGTTGGGCGGCGGCACCTTCGTTTCCGAGGCGAATCGAAAACTGCTGGCCGAGCACGGCATGACCATCTGGCTCGACTGCCCATTCGAAGCCGTGAAACGCCGCGTGTCACAATTCACGCACCGGCCGCTGGCGCGCGATCCCGAGAAGTTCGCGGCCTTGTTCGAGGAACGGCGCGAGCTTTACCGCCTGGCCGACATTCACGTCCCGGCCGGTGGCGACGACCCGGAAGCGGCGGTGGACGCTATTTGCCGGCATTCCTTATTGCAATGAGCACTCGTGTTCTGCGCCGGCAGGCGTACGCCATCTTTCAGGCAGCCTTGCGAGCCGCCGACCCTGGCGATGCCGTAGCGCGCTACCTAAAGCGGCGCAACCTGGCGCGCTTCCGGAACATTTACGTTGTAGGCGCGGGCAAGGCCGGAGCCTCCATGGCGCGCGCCGCCGAGCGCGTTCTCGGGCGCCGCATCACCGCCGGATTGGTAAACGTGAAGTACGGCCACACCGCGAAACTCCGGCGCATCGAACTCAATGAATGCGGGCACCCCGTGCCGGACGCGCAGGGAGTGGACGGCGCCCAACGCATCGCTTCCATGGCCGAAAGCGCGGGCCCGGGCGACCTCGTGCTGTGCCTGATTTCCGGCGGCGCCTCGGCGCTCATGCCTTTCCCGGCGCCGCCCATCACGCTCGAAGAGAAGCAGGCGGTCACCCGGCTGTTGCTGGCCTCGGGCGCCAACATTCACGAGATCAATTGCATCCGCAAGCATATGTCGCAAATCAAGGGCGGGCAACTGGCACGCCTTGCCTGGCCCGCCGCCGTGGAGTCTCTGCTGCTTTCCGATGTGATCGGCGACGATCTGGACGTGATCGGTTCCGGCCCCACCGCACCCGATGCTTCCACTTTCGCCGATGCCGCGGAGATCCTCGACCGCTATGGGATTCGGGCGCGCGTTCCGGCCGCGGTACGCGATCGCATTGAAGGCGGCATGCGGGGCGAAATCGCGGAAACGCCCAAGGCCGGCGACCCGCTCTTCGCGCGCGTCCGCAACACCATCGTGGGATCCGGCCGCCTGGCGCTCCAGGCCGCGGCGCATCGCGCCCGCCAATTCGGTTTCAACACGCTGGTGCTGGCCAGCGGAATCGAAGGCGAAACCCGCGAGATTGCGCGCATGCACGCCGCTATTGGGCGGGAAATTGCCAATTCCGGGCAGCCGGTCAAGCCTCCCGCCTGCATCGTCACCGGCGGCGAAACCACCGTCACGATCAAGGGCAGTGGGCTGGGCGGCCGCAACCAGGAGTTCGTGCTGGCCGCCGCCATCGATATTGCCGGCCTCGATAACGTGGTGGTGTTCAGCGCCGGCACGGATGGCACGGACGGACCCACGGACGCGGCCGGCGCCATCGCCGATGGCCGCACGCTGGCCCGCAACCCGGACGCGCGGCGGCTTCTCGAAAACAACGATTCATACCATTACTTTGAACCGCTGGGCGATTTGGTGATCACCGGACCCACCCATACCAATGTGGCGGATGTACGTCTCGTACTGGTGGGTTAGGAGCGGCTAACATGGCAACGAAAACTGACCGGGTTCTACTGGTGGTAATCGCGCTAGCGGTGGCCTCCCTCCACCTGCTCACCAACAATCGCTACGGCTTTCATCGCGATGAGCTCCAGGTGTTGAGCGACGCCCGCCACATGGACTGGGGATTCGTGGCGTATCCGCCGTTAACCCCGTTTCTGGAACGCATCGGCCTCGGTCTCTTCGGCCTGTCGCTGGTGGGATTGCGGCTGTTTTCGGTGATCGCGCAATCGCTGGCCATCGTCGTCACCGGATGGATGGCGCGGGAGCTGGGCGGAGGACGCCTGGCTCAGGTTGCCGCGGCGCTGGCGGTGGCGCTCTCCCCGCTGCCCATATTCCAAGGGACGGAGTTTCAATACACCAGCTTCGATTACTTGTGGTGGGTGCTGCTGGCTTACTTCGCGATTCGCCTGCTCGATACCGGGAATCCGCGTTGGTGGCTGGCGATCGGCGCGGCCATCGGGCTGGGCCTCGAGACCAAGTATGCGATCGTATTTTTCGTCGCCGGATTGTTGGGCGGAATGCTGTTGACGAGTGCGCGCCGCTATCTGCTGAGCCCCTGGTTCTGGGGCGGAATGGCGTTGGCTCTCGCGATCTTCTTACCGAACCTTCTGTGGCAAGCGCGCCACGATCTCATCTCGTTTCACTTCCTGCAGCACATTCATATCCGCGATGTGGGCGAGGGGCGGGCCGATCATTTCTTGCTCTACCAATTGATCTGCACGAATCCGTTTGCCGCGCCTCTATGGATCGCCGGCCTGGTCTGTTTCCTGCGCGACCGGCGGCGGCGTTTGCTTGCATGGATGTATCTGATCCCGCTGGCGGTCCTGATGTTAGCGCGAGGACGAGGCTACTACCTGGCGGGTGCGTATCCCATGCTTATAGCGATGGGCGCGGTGGCGGGCGAGCGCTGGATCGTGTCGCTGGCGCGCTTTCCCAAATGGGCCGTGGCAACCGCGTTCTTTGTGGGACTCGCGGCATGCGGGCTTCTCGCGGCCGCACTGGGTGTGCCGTTGGCATCCGCCGGTCGGCTCAGGGATTTCGCCCTCCAGAACAACGGCGATCTGCGCGAGGAGGTCGGCTGGCACGAGATGGTCCAGACCGTCGCCGGCATTCGCGATTCCCTGGCTCCGGATGAGCTCCGCAACGTGGGTGTTGTGGTGGGCAACTACGGCGAACAAGGAGCCATCGAGATGCTGGGCCCCGCCTACCATCTGCCGCCGCCCATCAGCGGGACCAACTCGGCGTGGTTCCGCGGCTACCCCGATCCGCCCCCAACCACCCTGATCGTGGTTGGACTTTCGCGCAAATACGCGGAGCGGATGTTTAACTCGTGCCGGCTGGCTGGGCACACCGGCAATTCCTATGGGGTGCGGAACGAGGAAAGCCAGGACCATCCCGATATCTTCGTCTGCGGCGCCCCGCGCATGCCCTGGCCCGAGTTCTGGAAGGAGTTTCAGAACTTCGGGTGACCCGGTGCTACAGTGTTACAAACCCGTGGGGCGGGCTTTTAGCCTGCGGCGGGCTTCAGCCCGCCCCGCGTCGAGAGACTTAACCACGGATACTCTTCTGCCGACCGAGCGAGCCCGGCTCGCACAGGGTTTTGGACTATATAGTTCTCGATTCGTTGAAACTCGTCCGTGTTGCGCACGAGACGATCGTAGCTCTCATCTTGCCAGAAGGGCCGGCCAGTCTGCCCCAGGAGTCGGTTACATTCCCGCGCCGAAGCGCCCTTCAGCCTGCGCAGCAGGGCCGACACATCGACCTGCGGAGTAATTAGCAGATGCACATGATTGGGCATCACCACCCATGCGTGCAGCTGGTAATCGCAAGCCGCACCCGTATCGATCGAATGGGCCACCACCGAGGCGACGGCAGGCATGCTCAGATAGGCGGGTCCGGAGCGCTGTTCATCCAGCAGCCGGTCCATGCAAACAAACGCTCTTCCGGAACTCACCCAACCACCGGGGAACATCCTGTGGGTTGGCAGGCTGCCGCGCAGACGAAAGGTGACAAAGAGAGGCTCTCCAGCCAGATGGTGGTGGGGAAGACGGCGGTGGGACAACTGCATGGATCGATAGTGGCGCGCGAAAGGGAGACCTCTCATCCTGCGGTGCGGCATGGACGGGCTGAAGCCCGCCGCAGGCTAAAAGCCTGCCCCACAGCTCCCGACAGCGAAATTCGTGGCGCAGACCCCCCTGGTCTGTGCGTGTCCGCTCCCAACTCACTGTCCCGGTGTACAATAGTACACAAGAATGTAAGCCGAATGGGATCGCGTGAGAGCGAGAGGGAATCTCCGTAAACACGGCATTCGCCGACGCAGTGGCCGCGCTGGAAGATGCGAAAGCGGCCTCCGTTCGGGATGAAGCGAGACGCGGCAATATGAAGAAGGAATATGATTTCAGCAAAGGAAGGCGGGGACCGGTCATTCCGGTTCCCACAGGGAGGACCCGGGTCACGATCCGGCTTGACGACGACATTCTAGAGTGGTTTCGTCAGCAGGTCGACGATGCCGGCGGCGGGAATTATCAGACACTGATCAACGCGGCGCTGCGCGGCTTCATGCGGAAGAAGGAGGAGGCGCTGGAGACGACTCTACGGCGAGTCATTCGGGACGAACTCCGCCGTGCAGGTTAGCAACGCCGCCAGGGTCTGCGCGGGTCCCCCTGGACCCGCTTCCGCGGATCGGGGCGTTTTGGGCCATGGCGGATCGCGAAATTCTCAGGTAATGGCACTTAACCGGCCACAGCGGACGGGGTCTCAGGCCGACCGGGGCCGTGGTCAGTGGCTGACAGTTTTCTCTCCTTGGTATACGACGCCGATCTCTTTGGACCGAAGCCGAACTTCAAAGTGGTGCGGCCGGGGCGGGTCCGAAGGCGTCGCGTAACAGCCCACGAGGTATTCGCTGCGGCCATGCTCCACGATTCTCTTAAGCAGGTCGGGAAGTACGCTCCCGCCGTTTTTCAGTTGCGTGAACGCTTCTCCGCCGGTCTCGCCGCCCAGGGCTGCAAATGCCCCGATTTGTCTGTTTAGGAGGGCGGAAGTCTTCGCCGGAATATGCCGGGACGTCGGAAACAACGGTTTCAGCACGACCGGATAGACCGGAACGCTCTCGCTGCGCGCGACGGTAATAAGAGATGGGTACTGCTCTTCCGCGATACCATCGGAAAAAATAACCAGGATCCGGGAGCCGCCGCGGTTGAATCTCGCGCTGTCTCCAATAGCGGTCAGGGACGCCTGCTCGAGCGGCGTGTTTTGCGATGGGATTTCATTCATCCGCTGTAACGCCTTCTGCAATTCTCCGGCATTCCTGCCCGGCGCCAGCAGCCGGTAGGTATTGTTGCTGAAACCGTACACTGCAATGCGGACTTCTTCCAACTCGTCCAGCAGCCCGGATTTGATCACCCAGCGGGTCTATGAGACCGGCTTGACGCACGCTTAGGCTGCAGTCGAACAACAGAACCACATCGAGGGACCGTTTTCTGGGTTGGTTCTGCCCTCCCTCGAACACGGCGATCTGCTGCGGAGTACCGTCTTCGAGTAGCTCCACATCCTCCCGGCGGAGGTCATAAACGTACTTGTGCCCTTTTGCGACGCGAAACGGAACCACCACGAGGTCGGTATCCGATCGAAAGGCCGGCTGCTGGGAGGGGATTTCGGAACTGACCTGCTGCGATTGCGCTGCTGCAGTGACTAGGAACGCCAGCAAGAGAAAGCTGATTACGCCGCTGTTGCCGGTTGGACCAGCTAGGAACTTATCGGAGCACATAGAGATCGCCACCACGCAAGAGTTGTCCTGCGCGAATCATATAAGAAGAACCAGTTAGCGCACTCAATTGGACGCCACACGCACACGTGTGACTCTCATGTTACGGTTCTACTCTTTTCAGACACGATTGTCCACCATCCGGTGCTCCGCTAATTTTGCCGCGGCGCCTACGCGATCTCCGCATTCGCCCCGCCCCCCCCCGCCAGCAGCGCCGCTCCCACGAGCAGCGATAACGCCGGGATCACGTACATCGCCTGGTGCAGCCCCATGCTGCGCGCGGCCTCGGCCACGGCGCCAGCGGCCAGCGCGCGCTGCGCAAAAAAGTCGCTGAGACGACCGGTCAGGAGAGGGCCGAACGAAGCTCCGCAGAGATACATCGCCATGTAATATGCCGCCATGGCGGTGCCGCGCAGGTGGGCGGGAACAACGTCCTGCAGGGCGGCATACACCAGGCCGTAGTACATCTGCCAGAGGCCGTACGCAACCACGAAAGGCAGCAGTGCCGCGGCCACTTTCCCCGCCGGAGCGGCAATCGCCAGCCATGCCAAGGGCGCGGCTATAACGGAGGCCAATGCGGCCGTGCGCAGGCGGCCGCGCGCCAGGTTGCCGCGGATCCGGTCACCCAAAGCGCCCGCCGTAATGGCTCCCAGCACGCCGGCGATGCCCGTTCCGGCGCCGCTCCAGAGACCGGCACTCGCGATCGAAAGCCCGTGGTACCGCGTCAGAAAAGCCGGCAGAAACAACGAGAAGCTGTACAACATGGAATTGACCGCCGCGCCCGAAGCCGCGATCCACCAGAACGCCGGGATCTTCGCTATCGCCCAGGGATTGGCCGCCGCCGCTGGAACCGGCTCGCGCGCCGGCTCGCGCAGCCACAGAATCGCCGGCACCAGCGCGGCTCCCGGCAGCGCCGCTAGCACCAGGGCTACTCGCCAGCCATGCGCTTGCGCCACCGGTCCACCCACGGCATAGCTCAAGAAGATGCCCACCGGGACGGCCATCATGAACCAGGCCAAGGCACGCGCGCGCCTCCCAGCGGGTACCAGGTCGCCGATCCAACTGGTGGCGGCGGGGGCGCACGCCGCTTCTCCGATTCCCACGCCCAGGCGCGTCCCCAGCAGCATGCCGTAGCTCATTGCCAATCCGCCGATTCCGGTCAAGGCGGTCCAGGCGGCTACGCCGATGGCCAGGAGCCATTTGCGGCTCCAACGATCCGCCAGGCGGCCGAGCGGCAGCCCCGCTACCGCATAAAGCAACGTAAACGCCGTGGTGAGCGCGGCCAGTTCGGTGTCGGAAAGGTGGAACTCGTGCCGCAAGGGCTCAAGCACGGCGCCCAAAGCCTGGCGGTCATAAAAATTGACAACGTTGACGAGGAAAAAAACCAGGAGTGGGGCGGAAAAACCCGCCCCACGAGGAGAACTCACAGCTTGATCTCGGAGTCTTTCAGGTCCTTGGCCTTGGGCGGCTTCGGCGGTTGGGGTGGGGGCGGCGTGCTCGGCAGGCTGGATGGCGTGCCGGCCTTGCGCACCTCCACCGAACCGTGGTCGGCGTTGAGGCGGATGGCGGGGCCGTCGCCCACTTTGCCTTTCAGGGTGTTGGTGCGCCCCTCGTTTTCGCTCTGAATGGGCGGCCCATAGGAATTAGTGGCGTCGCCCCGCTGCGCGGTGGCGTCCAGTTGGAACGTAGCCTTTTCGGGCAGCGCCAGCTCGATGTTGCCGATGCCCGACCGGGCCTCGATCGCGGACACGGGCAGGCTGGGTTCCAACTCGATGTTTCCTCGCTCGGTTTCGAGCGTCAGCGATTCGGTGAACTGACTCAACTTGACATCCCGCGAGCGGCTGATCAGCCGCATGGGCCCCACCAGCCCGTTGCCGTCAACCTGGCCCAGATCCATGTTGATGTGCCCCGGAATGGCCTGTACGTGCAGCTCCGTATTGCGCGTTCCTTCAAACTGCAGAGGCTTTGCCAGGTTTTTGAAGTCGAGCGATCCCGAGAAAGCGCCGTTGATGGTCGTCTGCCCGCCGATGTTTTCCAGGTAGAGGTCGGATCCCTGGCCCTGCACGTCGAGCCGGCCCTTCACATCCACCGCGCGGATCAGATCGCTATGGCCCATTTCCACGCGCACGTTGCCCGCCACGCGCGCCAACCGGGCGTCGCCGTGGTTGCCCGCCAATTGCGCGTCGCCATTGATATCGGAAACTTCATAATCGCCCTGCCGGCCGCGCACTTCCACGGACACCCGGCGCGGGACCGTGACTTCCAGGTCGTCGGAAACGCGCTGATCGTCGGGCGCATGGTCCTGATTGGAACGGACCAGAAGATGGTCGCCCTCCGGCACGATTTCGACCGGTGTGATGCCGTTGGTGCGGTCCGCGTCGCTTCGCCCCTGCGCGCGGACGGTCTTGTGGCCGGTAACCGTTACATCCGTAGTGTCCGCGCCGGTGACTTTGATGTTGCCGCGCGGATTGTCGAACACCACCCGCGTCATGGCGGCGGCCGGCGCCTTGGCCGAAACGTCGTAATCGTATTCCTGGCCGAAGATGCCGACGAAATCTCCGTTCCAGTTGAATCCGTGGCGGTAGCCGGCCCAGAACCCGGAGCCGATGAGGCAGATGAAGATGATCAGCACCACTTCTCCGCCCGAAAAACCGTTGCGCCAGCGATACTCACCGCCCGGCCATGCCACTTCGATCAGCCGTAACAGGCCCCACAGGATCAGCAGGAATGGCCAATACTGCGCGATGATCTCGAAAACCGGCGCTTCGGGGTGAAAGTTTCTCCACAGGAAGATGCCCCCGATGATCACCAGCATCAGCGGCCCAGTCAGAGAGCGGCGCCTCATACGCTACCTCCGGGAGACGAATTCTCGGGCGGATTGCCGCCGGCGCGCGGCGGCGCGCTGGCCCCGAAACCACCCTTGGCGGGCCCGCCGGCGTCCGGCGCCGGACTGGCGTAGGTACTCTGCGCGTACGAAGTCCCCCGGTCGGCGCCGCTTGCCGGCTGCGGCGGCCAGGTATAGGCGGGCGCGTAGGGCGGAGGCGGTGGAGGCCCGGGCGGCATGGCCGTGGTCCGTCCCAAAAGACTCAGGGCGCCGAAGACGATCAGCAGCACCGGCCAGGTCTGGTCGAACCCGTACGGAGTGAAGTTCTGAAAAGCAAACAGAATGCCCAATGTGATCAGGGTGACCGGTCCGCGAATGGCGCGGACGGTGGGGTTTTGACTACCTCTCATGGCGCATCTCCCGGGGCGCCGCCTCGTGGCTGCTGAAGCGGGCCCACAACAGGTATACTCCCGCGGCAATCAACAATACCGGCCAGTAGCGCACTACGTACTCGAAATCCAGCAGGTTGAGCGTGTGCAGCAGCAAAAGGATGCCTAACACGATCAGAGCGATTCCGGCCACGGGGAAGCTTCCCGGGCCGCCGCGCAGGTCGAGCAGGCTGGAATATTCATCCACCGGCTCGCCCTTTTGCATTCTGTGCGCGGTGTGGTGCGCTTCGATGGCCATGTAGGCCCACCACGCGATCACCAGCATGATGAACACCGGCTCCATGCCGTGGATGGCACTGTCGTTGGTGGCGATGCTCATCAGCACTCCCCAGATCACCGCGTGCACCAATCCCTTCGCATACTGACCGTTGTAGATCGCGCCCACACCCGGAATCAGGCCCAGGAAAAAGGCCAGAGCAGGCGAGATGTCGGTGCGAACATAGGGCGGAGCTGCCGGGTACGCCGGGCCGGGCGGCCTGTAGGCAGGCGGGGGCGGTCCGGGAGGAGCGGCCTGCGGGGGAGGCGGCGCGGCCGCCGCCACCGGAGCGTGTTCGGAGCAGTACACGGTTCCATAGGCGTCCGCGCGGCACTCGTCGCAGACAGGTTTGCCGCACGTGCGGCAATACGCGGTTGCCGGTATTTCAGGATGATTTTGACAGTTCATGATTCTCCCTCAGTGTGAAGTCTCCGGTGCATGGGCGGGTGGCGGGCCGCCCGGTGTCACGCCATCGGACGGAGCGGACCGTACCGGCAGTTTCCGCTCGTCCTTGGATGGGGAAGAGGATTCCGATGCGGCTTGATCCTCCGCCCTCTGTTGCCACGCGTGCAGCGTGGTTTGAATCTGGTATACCACTCTCAATCCGTCGTAAAACTTCAATACGCGGCCGTAGGCATAGACAGCCTGGTTTTCCATCCCTTGCCACACCCTGGCCGGTTTCAGATCTTCCGCCCGAATCTTCCTCATGGGAGCCACGAACCGGGCCAGCATGGCGAACATCAGAATCGTCATGGCCAGGCTCATGGCATAGCGCGGCTGCCGGATCGGCAGCAGGACGGTCTCCATCCACGCCGGCATTTTGAACCGCTTGCGGCTTTGCCAGGGCGCTTCGAACAGAATGCGGTTGATCAGCTCCGGCGGCGGCTCCACCTCTTCGGCGCGCGCCATGAAGGCCAGGGCCGCCGCGGAATCGCGCGCCAGTTCCGCGCACGCCGGGCACACTTCCAGGTGCCGCTCCAACTCGAACCGTTCGGCCGAGCTGAGCGTGGCGTAATCGCAGATCAGGTTTTCGGCATCCGCGCAGTTCATATCACCAGCTTCTGCTTCCGCAGCAGCCGCCCCAATTCGGCACGGCCGCGGTTAATCCTGGACTTCACCGTCCCTTCGGGAATCGCCAGCACCCCGGCAATCTCCCGGTACTCCATTTCCTGCAAATCGCGGAGGATCACCGCCTCCCGTAGGTCCGGCGAGAGCCGTTGCAGCGTCGCCTGCAATATCTCTCTCGCCTCCCTGCCCGCCACGGCTTGATCCGGCCGCGCCGCCGCCCCGCCGCTCTCCTCGATCATCGGAAGCTGCTCTTCGATGGAATCCGTAACGCGGTCGTGCCGGCTGCGGCGGTAATGGTCGATCAGCAGGTTACGGGTCAGCCGCGTCAACCACGTGGCAAACGAACCCTCCATCGCGCGAAACGTCCGCAACGTTCGGAACACCCGTAGAAACACGTCCTGCGTGAGGTCCTGCGCTTCCGAGGCGCTGTTGGTAAACCGGTAGCACAGGCCGTAAACCTTCCGGGTGTGCAACCGGACCAGTTCTTCCCACGCGGTTTCGTCACCCCGCAGGCATCGCGAGACTAAGCTGAAGTCGGGGTCCAAGTTTCGTTCTACCAAATTGTAGGCCCCGCGAACGCCTGTCTGCCGGTTTAACTCGTCGATTCCGGTGGCTTGGTCCTGGAAGGCTCCAAAAGCTAGCGTCGCGGTTGCCATGCTCTCGCTCTTTCATTTAGAGAAACGAGGCCTTATCATGATAGGTTCAATTTTTCGGAAACACCAGCGCGGGCCCGACGGCCCGCCTAAAAAGGGAGACTCTTATTCGATCTCAAACCTGGAAGTGGGCGGCCGGCGCGGCACTCGTGATCGCGGGCCTGGCGCTCGTCGTAAACCGCCTGGCGCATGCCAGTTTCGATTGGCGCCTGGCGGCCTCCAGCGTCAAACAACTGCATTGGGGCTGGGTAGCGCTCTTCGCGGTGCCTTTTGCCGGGAACTATTACGCCCGGGCGCTGCGCTGGGCGGTGTTTCTGCGGCCTCTGAAGGAGCGGGTTTCCGTCCGAAACCTGCTCTCCTCGACCGTTATCGGATTCGCGGCCGTCACACTCTTCGGGCGTCCCGGCGAATTCGTACGGCCCTACCTGATCGCCATCAAGGAGCACGTGCCGGTACCCTCCCAACTCGCGGCGTGGTTGCTGGAACGGATTTTCGACCTGCTTATGGTCCTGCTGATCTTCGGCTTCGCATTGATGCGGCTGAGTTCCACCGGAGTCCACGTGGGGCCGCGGTTGAGCTGGGTGCTGGTAGTTGGTGGACGCCTGGTGGCAATCAGTTGCCTGGTGATATTGCTACTACTTTTATCGTTTAGACACTTTGCCGAGCCTTTTCGGCGCTGGCTCACCGCCGCTACCCGGTTTTTGCCCGAGAAACATTATAAAAAAATACAACATTTGATCTCAACCTTCGTCCAAGGAATCGAGTCTGTCCGTAGTGACGGAGCAATGATCCAGGTCTTTGTATACTCGGTGTTGGTATGGGCCACAATCGCCGGTTGCTACTGGTGCATGCTCCAGTCTTACGATGGCGCGCTCCCGCTCACAGCTTGGGGCTTATTGATTTTCTTGGGATTTTCATCCTTCGGAGCGGCCGTACAGCTACCCGGAATCGGCGGCGGCATACAGGTCGTGATGGTTGTTGTATTGACGGAGTTGTTTCATGTGAAGCTTGAAGTGGCAACTTCCTATGCTGTAGTAAGTTGGTTTATTACATTTATAGTTGTTGTTTCGGCGGGTGTCTTGGTGGCGCTAAAAGAAGGATTGGACTGGCACAGTCTCCGAAAACTGGGCCGGGAAGCGGTATGAAGTGCCCATTTTGCAATCACTTACATGACAAAGTCGTAGATTCGCGCGAGAGCAAGGAGGGGGATGCGATCCGGCGCCGGCGGGAATGCCTGGCTTGCGAGCGGCGATTCACGACCTATGAACGGATCGACGAGGTTCCGTACATGGTGATCAAGAAAGACGGGCGTCGTGAGAAATTCGACCGGCAGAAGGTGCTGGGAGGCTTGATCAAAGCCTGTGAGAAGCGGCCCGTGAGCATGCCGAAGCTCTCGGAGATCGTAAACCAGGTCGAGTCCAAAGTCAGCGACTCCCAGGATCGCGAGATTTCGACTACCGATATAGGAGAATTCTTGATGGAGAGCCTGCGGGAGCTCGACAAAATCGCCTATGTACGATTTGCGTCGGTGTACCGGGATTTTCAGGACGAGCAAGCGTTTCTGAACGAGCTGAAGAATCTGACGCGCCAGAAGTTTACGTAACTGGACTTAAGGGGAAAAAGTACAAGAGTGATGTAACTTTATCAGTCTTAAGACATCTCTAAAAATAGAGCTTTAACTTTGCTGCGGAATGATGATATTATCAGTCGAAAGTCGAATCCCGAATGCGGCCGAAGTCCTGGACACAAGGGGCCGGTACCAGCAAAGATTAATTTCAGGTTTATATCCCGTTTCCCCGACGCTCGATGTAAGTGTTCGCGCGTCCCTGTGGGAGGTGAGTCTTAGTGGATCATTTTGAAGATCAGTTCTTGGCGGACAACCCTGAAAGCCTGGGAATTAATTTCGAGGAAGAAGCGAAATTCTTCGATGCCGAGGCTGTGCACGAGGCCGACTTTCTGCATCCCGCACCGGTCGAGGAATCGATCTATACGGATGACCCGGTCCGCGTGTACTTGCGGGAAATGGGGGCTGTTCCGCTACTGACGCGGGAAGGCGAAGTGGATCTGGCGCGCCGCATGGAGCGGGGTAAGCTGCGGATGCAAAAGGCTATTAGCCGCTCGGCCCTGGTCCAACACGTAGTCGTCGATTTGTCCGAGCAGCTCAAGAAAGGCGCGGTCGAATTGGAGAGCGTTGCCGATCTGGGGGACGTGGAAGAAGGCAGCCCGGCCGATCTGAAAGTGCGCAGCGATGCCTCCCGGCAATTCGCTGAAGTGTCCGTCCTTTACAGGAAACTGCAACTGCTCGAAGACAAAGTCGAAGCGACTCCGGTAGCCAACAAGAAGCCCCGCAAACGCTTGTGCGCCAAACTCAACCGGGCCAAGGTGGAAACCTCTTTGTCGATTCGTCGTTGCCCATTTAAGGTAAACAAATGGAAGGAGTTTTCCCGCGAGATCGAGCGCGCCGTGGAGGAGATCAGCCACCTCGATAGCGAGATTAAGAAACTCGAAACGCGCAGCAACCTGATGCAGCAGGCGCGTCTTCGGGAACTCAAGCGCGAAATTCGCAAACGCGAGCAGTTGGCCGGTGCCACTCTGCCGGAACTGAAGCACACGCTCACCGTGATTCGCCACGGCGAAGCGGAAGCCGAACGAGCCAAGAAAGATCTGGTCGAAGCCAATCTCCGGCTGGTGGTTTCCGTGGCCAAGAAGTACGTCAACCGCGGCCTCCATCTGCTTGATTTGATTCAAGAAGGCAATATCGGCCTGATGCGCGCCGCGGATAAGTTCGAATACCGGCGGGGCTACAAGTTCTCCACCTACGCCACCTGGTGGATCCGGCAAGCGATCACGCGCGCGATTGCGGACCAATCCCGCACCATCCGCATTCCGGTCCACATGAACGAAAGCATGAACAAGTTCCTGCGGGCCACGCGCGAGCTGGAGAAAGAACTGGGACGTACTCCGACAAATGACGAAATTGGCCGGCGCATGGACATTCCGGTGGAGAAGGTGCAGAAGCTGAAGACCATCTCCCGCGATCCGGTTTCTCTCGAGACGCCGGTTGGCCGCGATGGCGAATCGGCTTTGGGCGATCTGATCGAGGACCGCTGGGTGGGGTCTCCGGTGGATGCCGTGATCGAATCCAATGTTCGCGACGAGACCGCCGGCATCCTGAAGACGCTCTCCCCCAAGGAAGAGAAAGTTATCCGGATGCGCTTTGGAATCGGCTGCGAACGGGAGCACACGCTGGAAGAAATCGGGCAGGAGTTCGACGTCACCCGCGAGCGCATTCGCCAGATAGAAGCCAAAGCATTGCGCCAGTTGCGCGCTCCCGAGCGGGCGCGGCGGCTGCGCGCTCTAATGGCTGCAAGGTAAGCTTCCCTACAGAGCCGCGACCGTGAGGGAGCGGGGGACGTTGCCATGCGCGTCACGGTGGTGCCTCGTTTCCACAGGTGTCGAACGGAACCTGCCTGCATTTCAGCAAGTTAAGCGCTGGTAAGCAGATTGCCTAATGGCTACCCGAAGGGGGGCTGCCGATGCCGGTTGTTAAGATAACTGGACAGGGTTTATCGGCGATTGTGCGTTCGGCCGCCCTCCTACCGCCGTGCTCGTCCCCGGCATTGTCCTGAGTCTCCCGCCATTCGATACAATTGCACCGTGAACAAATTGCTTGTGCTTCCCGCCATCGTCCTGTTGGCGGCCGCCGGATGCCACCGCAACGTGTCCCAGCAGTTCGAACGCATGTCCGGCGAATTCGTGCGCGCCACCCTTTCCTTCTCGCCTTCGGGGGCCACGTCCGTCGGCCTGCACCGCTTCGAGGGCAGAAACCTGGATGACGAGTTGGACGATATCAGTTCGTCGAATCTCGACAAGCAGTTGCATTATTACCAGGCATTCCAGAAGCGTCTGGCCGATGTGGACGCCCGGAAGTTGGCGGCTGAGGACAGGACCGACCTGGAGATCCTCAACGACCAGGTGGCGGCGGCCTTGCTCGACCTGACCGAGAGTCATAGCGCGCAGCATAACCCCACGATCTACGTGGAAACCTTGGGAAACGCCCTGTTCGGTCCGTTCGTGCTCGAGTACGCCCCGCTGCCCGAACGCATTCGCCACATTATCGCGCGCCTCGGCGCCGTTCCTCTCTTTCTCGATCAGGCCAGCACCAATCTGGCGTCCGCGCCCGATATTTGGACCAAAGTGGCGATCGATGAGAACGAAGGCAACATCGCCCTGGTGGACAAGACCATCCGGGCGGCGGTTCCAGCCGAGTTGGCCGGCTCTTACAAAGACGTGGCCGGTAAAGCGCTGCAGGCCATGGGCAAGTTCCAGCAGTTTCTGAAGAACGATCTTCTGTCGCGTACCGATTGGGATTGGCGGTTGGGCCGCGACCGCTATGCGCGCAAGTTCAGCTACACTCTGGAAACCGGAGTGGACGCGGAGACGTTGCTCCAAAACGCCACCAACGATCTGGCGCAAGTGCGCGCCCACATGCTCGAGTTGGCCCTCCCTCTGCACCGGCAGATGGTCCCGTCGCATGGCGATCATGCGGAACTTTCGGGGCAGGCACGCGAGGACCAGGTGATTGGCGAGGTGCTGGCAACGATCGCGCAGCACCATTCCACGCGCGAATCCTACATGGACGATGCGCGCCGCGACCTGGAGGAAGCGCGCGCTTTCGTGGCCCAAAAGCACCTGCTGACGCTGCCGGCCCGCGGCAATCTGCAAGTCATACCGACGCCGGAATTCATGCGCGGCATCTACGCCGTGGGCGGTTTCGATCCGGCTCCGCCGCTCGAGCCGAAGCTCGGCGCTTTCTATTGGGTCACTCCCATCCCGGACACGTGGCCCAAAGATCGCGTGGAATCCAAGCTGCGCGAATACAACTTTTACAAGCTCAAACTGCTGACCATTCACGAAGCCATGCCGGGCCATTACGTGCAGTTCGAATTCGCCAACGACATTCCGCTGGAATCGAGGCGCCTGGTGCGCGCCGTCTTCGGCAACGGACCCTACGTCGAGGGTTGGGCGCAATACGCCGAGCAGATGCTGCTGGATGAGGGCTTTCTGGACCGCTCCCCGGAGATGGCTCTGACGTTCGCCAAGGAGCGGCTGCGGGTGATCGCCAACGCCATCCTCGACATTCGTCTGCAGATGCTCAATATGAGCGATCAAGACGCTCTGGACCTGATGGAGAAGCAGACCTTCCAGGAAACCGAAGAGGCCGCCGCCAAGCTGCAACGAGCCAAGCTCTCTTCGTGCCAGTTGCCGACCTATTACGCCGGCTGGAACGGGTGGCTGGCGGCGCGCGCCGCGTACCGGAACGCCGCCGGAGCGTCCTACAGCCTGTCTCAATTCAACGACCGGGCGCTGGGCGAGGGTGCGGTTCCGCTCAGGAGCCTGGCGGCGCTGCTCCAGGAGTCGAAACAGAATGCGGCCGGGCAACCGTAAGTTACCGGTTCCCGTCTATACTGTTCTGGGATGCAAGAGAATGACAACGTGAATCCCACGCATTCCGTGGGACTGCGGCATGCGCTTACCTGGGTGCGCGATCTGGCGTTTTCGGTGCTGATTGCCGTGGTGCTGATCGTGTTCATTTATCAACCGGTGAAGGTGGAGGGCACCAGCATGGAGCCGGAGCTCTCGGACCAGGAACGTATTTTCATCAACAAGTTCACGTACCGGTTCGGCCTGGGCGAGATTGAGCGCGGCGACACGGTGGTTTTTCTCTATCCGCAGGACACCACGAAGTCGTACATCAAACGCGTGATTGCCTTGCCCGGCGACCGCATCCGCATCGATGGCGGCAAGGTTTACGTGAACGACCGCCAATTGGCGGAAGAATACGTGCCGCGCCCGTTCCGCGATACCGTCTCATGGCCGGCCGGCGAGGCGGGGCAGGACCAAACGGTTCCACCCGACAAATACTTCGTACTGGGCGATCATCGTTCGCAATCGAGCGACAGCCGTTCCTGGGGCTGGGTGCCGCGGGAGAACATCTACGGCAAGGCAGTTTTTATTTACTGGCCCCTCAAGAATATGGGGCGGCTGCGCTAGTGGGGCGAGGAGTGGGGCAGACTTTTAGTCGACTTTAGTCTGCGGCGGGCTTCAGCCGGCTTCAGCCCGCTTTGCCCGCGCAAGGCCGGCTGAAGCCGGCCGCAGCCTGAAGGCTGCCCCACTTCGATCTCGGCAATTCCACGAGTCACTTCGGATACCGGCACCAGCGGCCGGGCTACCTGCGGAAGATCCACAGCACCAGAGAGAACAGCACGCTGAGAAGCAGGCAGGTGACCAGGGGAAAGTAGAAGCCGCCGTGCTTGCCGTGGAGATAAATATCTCCGGGCAGCCGTCCCAGGCGCAGCGGCAGGCGTCCCGCGAAGCTGATGAGCAAACCGGCCGCGATCAGAACGCAACCGAGTACGACCAGCGAACGGCCTATCCCCATGCATCCAGTATGACGTGGAATCGCCCGCGCGCCCAGTCGGCCACTTGCTGACGCGCGTGACTCAGTTGCCCCCGTTGATTCCGCAGAACTTCATTCTGAGCCGCGACGGTAACGGAGCGGTTTGCGGCCCGGACCCGAATCTTGCGCCGGCGTGTAGTTACCCCCACACGTAGAACAGCAACATCAGGTAGAGCCAGACGCCATCCAGAAAATGCCAGAAAATGGCGCTCACGTCGATGGTGGTTCGCTTGGCCGGTCCCAAACGCAGCCGCAGCGCCTGCACATCCACGTACATCAGAGCGGCAACGCCGCCCAGCAAGTGCGCCGCGTGGACCGCCGTGAGCACGTAGAAGAAAGAACTGCACGGATTGCTGGCCACGTACACGCCGGCCTGCTTCAGTTGCCGCCATACGAACGCCTGTCCGATCAGGAAAAGAACGCCCAGCGCGGTAGCTGAAGTCCACCATACGTTGAAGCGGTCGCGGTTTCCCGCCTTGAGCGCGTGCCGCGACCGGTCGAGCACCAGGCTGGAGGCCAGCAGTACCGCGGTATTGAACCAGAGAATGGCGGGTTTGTGCATGCTGCGCCAATCGTTGGAGATGACGCGGCGCATCCAGAAAGCAGCCGTCAGGGCGCCAAACACCATGGTCGTGGAGGCCAGCAATACGACCAGGCCGACGAAAGAGGCGCGCCGGTCCGCGCCGCGGCCATCGGATCCCCCGCCATCGCCGCCCCAGCCGCGATCGACCGGCGGGGGCGGTGGACCCTTGATGATGTCGTGCGACAGCGTCCCAGGCATGCCTAAATGATGCCCCGCCGGGGCCGCGGGATTGCGAAATCTACTCTCGCACACTATCTCACAATGGCGGAAGCTGCAGATTCGCCTTCGCCAGGGCGCGTTCGAGGATGTTTGCGGCGTGCAATCCGGAGACATTGCGCGCGATCGAAATCTCCGATACGAGCATATGGCGGGCGCGGTCGAGCATTTTCTTTTCCCGGAACGAGAGAGCCTTCTCCACGTGGATTCCCAACAGCCCTTTCAACACTTCGGCGGCCCGCAGAAGATTGCCGCTCTGCATTTTTTCGGAATTTTCTTTGAACCGCACTTTCCAATCGCCGTTCATGTGAGTGTAGCCGTTGGCCAGGAACGCCAGAACTCTGGAAATTTCCCGGTCTTTGGTCACTCTCCGCAGCCCGATATTGGCCGCATTAGAGAACGGCACCAGCACCGTCAGGCTATTACAGCCCAACCTCAGTAGGTAGAAGCGCTCGAACGCCGACCCAAATGAGCGAGTGCTGATATTTTCGATAGTCCCAACGCCCTGGTTGGGATAGACGACTTTGTCGCCAATCTGAAATGTCATACGGAGGCCCCCTCAACCACCGTCGTAAAGTGTTATATCTGCAAGCCCGGTAACTCTAGAATGGTACGGCTGGGGACCGGTCGTGTCAAGCTGAAGTGTTGCGAAAATCCCCATCTCGCGCTGACTTTCGCAGTGGTTCAGGTGGAAAGAAGGCAGGAACAAGGGTCAGAGTCTGGACACAATACACCGCTCACTTGTGTCATGGGCGGCAGGTGGGTTAATGGCTGGCGCGGGCGATGCTAAATTTCTTCGCTGGCGGGAACCTCCTTCTCCGGCTCCTCGCCTACGGGTAGTCCGCGTTCCGCCAGCAGGAGACGCCGGAGGGTACGTAAGTCGTTCAAAATCCGTCTGCTAGCGGTGATGTGGAGATTGAGTTTGGCAAGGTTGTAAGAAACCAGAAGCAGCGCCTCTTTGCGCCGATCCGCGCGATCTTGCTCGGCCAGCGCAATTTCCGCGTCCACGTCACGCCGGGCTTCGTCGAGGGCCTCCGCCAGCATAGCCACATACACATGCGAACCCTCGATATTGTCAAACGGCGTTTCGGCCTGATAGCTCACACGCACGCCTTTCCGCCCGCCTTCTTCCGCGGCCGGCCTGAAATGATATCTGGGATTGTAACACCTTCCCGCAAGGACCTAGGGAGTGGAAAAGTACTGTGGGAAAACGCCAAAAGGAGTCAGCATACAAACTAGTACCTCCCACACAGCCGGCGCCGGGCGTTGTACATTGCAAATTAGGTGACCGAATCCAAATTGCGGGCAGCGATCGTAGACGACGAAGAATTGGCGCGAGCATTTCTCCGCGATCTGCTGCGCGGCCATAGCGAGATCGAGATCGTGGCCGAATGCGCCAATGGCTTCGAGGCCGTCAAAGCCATCGGCGAAACCTCGCCGGACCTGGTATTTCTCGACATTCAGATGCCCAAGCTCGATGGTTTCGAGGTGCTGGAGCTGATCGACCCCGGCCCGGCGGTGATTTTCGTGACCGCCTACGACGAGTACGCCATGCGCGCCTTCGATGCGCACGCGGTGGACTACCTGCTGAAGCCGTTCGGCACGGACCGCTTCGAAAGGGCATTGGAACGTGCCCGCGCCCGCCTGGGGCAGCAAACCATACCCGCCGAAGCCGTGGCCGAGGCCCGGCCGCCCGAGCGGCGTCCGCAGCGCATCGTGGTGCGGGATGGCGCCCGCGTGCACGTGATTCCTCTCGACAAGCTGGATTACGTCGAGGCGCAGGACGATTACATCGCGCTGCACAGCGCCGGCAAGAGTTACCTCAAACAGCAGCCTATCGCGGATCTGGAGCGGCAGATCGACCCCGCCCGGTTCGTGCGCGTGCATCGCTCCGCCATTGTGAATCTGGAGCGCATCACGCGGCTCGAGCCCTACGGTAAGGACAGCCGGCTGGCCATCCTGGCGGATGGTACGCGCTTGCCCGTGAGCCGCTCCGGCTATGCGCGGCTGATGGAGGCAATGGAGGGCTCGCAGGGAAACCGCAACACCACGCGGTAGAGGCCCTCGACCGGGCCGGCCTCAAATTGCGCCAATTCTCCGTAGCGCACCGCGAGGCGCCGCCGCACGTGGCTCAGCCCCATGCCCGATTTGGGCGGCGGGGTCATCTCGGGATCGAAGGCGTTTTCGACGACGATCGTAACCGCGTCTCCGCCGCGGTACGCCGCCAAATGGATGGAACCGGGTTCCACCATGCCCGCGACCCCATGTTTCACGGCATTTTCCACCAGCGGTTGCAGCAGCAGCGCGGGGACGGCGCAATCCTCGCACGTGTCCTTGACATCGGCTTCCACCCGCAACCGGTCGCCGAAACGCACTTGTTCCACTTCCAGGTAACTTCGCGCCAGCGCCAATTCCTCACGCAGCGGGATGACTTCCCGCTCGCCCAGGGCCAGGCTGGCACGCAAGAATCCGGCAAGCCGCACACACATTTCGCGGGCCCGCGCTCCGTCCAGCGTCGCGAGCGCGGCGATGGAATGCAGACTGTTGAACAGGAAATGCGGATTCAGTTGAAACTTCAGCGCCTGCAACTGCGCCTCGCGGGCCAGAGTGCGCGCTTCGGTGGCCTGCCGCTCCGCCTCGCGGGAAGCGATGGCGCCCAAGGCGGCATAATGCAGGCCCACCGAAAGCAGGTACAGCAGCGCGCCCGCTGCCAGCCAGAGCGGCATCTGGCCGGGCGATACCCGCACGCCGAGCCCCGCCGCGGTCAACCGCGCGAGGCCCGCCAGCAGTAATCCCCCGCTCGCCGCTGCCGCGGTGAAGGTGACCGTCAACTCGGGGATACGAGCCAATCCCAAGGGACGGGCGCGGCATAGGTACCAGGGCGAAAGGCACAGAAATGCGCAAATGAAACAGGCCGGCGCCAGAACCTCCGCGGCGGTGAGCCAACCGATCCCGGCCGTTCCGGCGGTGATATAGGCCAAGAGGGCCAACACCGGAACCCACGCCGCCACATACAGCGGAAACCAGCGCCGCGACGCAAGAATAGGATGCATCGGGGCTCAGTTCTTGATGTTCACACCGCCGAACACCGCGCCGCCTTTGAAAATGACCTGTTTGATGTTGGGCTCCGCCGGACTCGGGTGGCGGGTGTTATCCACATAGGCGCCGAAGACTCCGGCTCCCTTAACCACGACGTTCCAATTGAGCGGGACCTTGACATCGACGCCGCCAAAAACGGCGTTCACATCCAGCACAATCGAATCGCCGACTATGCCGGCGCCGCGCAGATCGATATCGTAACCGGAGAACACGGCGTCAATTTTGCCGCCCGAGAAGTTGGTATCCGTGATGACCCGCTTCCCGCCTCCAAATACCGACGCCTCATGCAGCCGGCTGCCACCGACGCCCCGCCACCATTTACCGTGGGGCCCTATCCAGTCCTCTCCGGACAGGCGGCTGGTGAGCATCAATACGCCGATGGCGATCAATACCAGTGGCCAGAAGTCGCCCCAGCCCACCGACAGGTACCCCAGGTTGCTGGAGAGCAGGAGCCCTCCGACGGCGATAAGGATACCGCCTCCCACCTTGCCCATGGAGGTAGCGGAATCGATCACTCTGAAGACGCCGACGGCGATCAGAGCCACCGGCCAATAGCGAAATATGTCGTGAATGTAGAAGATGTGGAGGTTGTTCAAGAAGAAGATGGCGCCCACGGCGATCAAGACGATGGCCGGGACCCACCGCTCAGGTGAACTCCCTTGTGGCGTTCCGTAACTTTTCTGTGGTTCCATGTCCACAGAGTACGGCTCCGCCTCCGAAAACAAACGCGCGAATCGGCCAATGCCGAACGGTTACCGGCAGGTGACGGATTCCTGCCGGTTGGACATCGATGCGGCTTTGCCGCGGCCGGCTGTGAGCCTCAACGACGATCGCAATCCAGAGCCAACTGAAGCTGGTGTTGGGCCGCTTCGATGGCATGCATCGCCGCGACTTTATGGCCGCAGAAATCGTGGGCGCCGGTTCGCAATTCCTCGTTGGCATCGTGCAGTTCGCGTATGGCGCCGCGAATGTGGGGGTGCGGCTCATCGGGCGTCGGTGACGTGTTGGCGGGCCGCGATGTGCCCACAATTCCCAGAACCATGAGCGCTACCCAGGGTGCGAATCGATAGATATGTCGTTTCATGTTCCCTCCTCAAAGGATGCAACGAATGGCAGTATATTCGGCATGGCTCCCTAATACAACCAAAAATTCACGCGCGGGCGCATGAAAAGTACATGGCAAACGAATTGCTCTGCCATCTTCAGAAGGTGAGGAAACACATATGTTGGTTGCGGTCGGACTGGGCGCCCTGGTGGTGATTTGCTTGCTTCTTGCAATGGTCGAAACTCCCCCTGCTATCGGACGTTAATATCTTGATCTGGGTCGAATTGACACACCGGCTAAGCTCTTAATTCGAATTTGTAGCAATTTTGTTCCCGGCTTCCCGAATCTTGCGATTTGCCCCGCCTTTCTTCTCTGCTCTATACTAAATACTTGAGCTGACATGCCAAAACGTACTTTTCAACCGAATAACCGTCATCGCGCGAAGACGCATGGGTTCCGCAGCCGGATGGAAACCAAGAATGGCCGCGCCGTCCTCTCCCGCCGCCGCGCGCGAGGACGAAAGAAGCTTACCGTAAGTTCCGAGAGGTAGTATTCCATCTCTGGTTTTCCGAAACGTGTTCGTCTGCTGCGATCCAAAGACTTTCGAAGAGTTTACGACGAGGGGAGCCGCACCGCGGGACCCTTCTTCGCGGCTTTTTGTATACGCGAAGCGCAGGCGGATGGGCCGCGCATCGGCCTCACGGTGCCGCGCGCGCTCGGCAAGGCGGTGGTGCGGAACCGCATCAAGCGGCGGATGCGTGAAGCCATCCGCTTTCACCTCGATCGGTTGAACCCGCGGTGGTCCATCGTCATCAATCCCCGTCTGAAAGCGCTAGACGCACCCCTGCCGGCACTGGCCCAGGAAGTGGAGCGTCTCTTTCTCCGCTGCAATGGATCGTCGTAGGCGGATTGCGCGTATACAAGATGGGCATTTCGCCATGGCTCTATTCCGCCTGCCGCTTCTATCCGACGTGTTCGGAGTACATGGCGGAAGCCGTGAGGCGGTACGGTGTCGCCAGAGGGATTTGGATGGGATTACGTAGGGTGGCGCGCTGCCATCCGTTTCATGCCGGCGGCTTCGACCCCGTCCGGTAGATGCAAGTTTTCTTAACGGATTGATATAACGAATGGCCGGAACAGCAAACGGCGGCAAGGGCGATCCGAGCCAGCCGAAAGAAATGTCGATGGAGGTGCGGCTCCTGCTGGCCTTCCTCCTGATGGGCGCGGTGATGTTCGTCACGCCCTACTTCTTCAAGACCGTTTCGCCTCCCGTGCCGCCGAAGAAAACTCCGGCACCGGTCACCCAGGTGGCTTCGAAGCCGCCAGAGGCGGAACCGTCCGCCGCGGAACCGTCAGCCGCCGAAACGCCCCCCGCGGCAAAGGCCGCGCGATCTTCCCGAATCCCGCCCGAGGCCGCCGCCACGCCCCAGCACGCGCAACCGCCTTTCGTCATCGAGACCAACTTGTATCGCATCGTCTTCACCAATCACGGCGCGGCGGTGGAGAGCTGGCAACTGAAGAAATACAAAGGCAACGATAACAAGCCGCTGGAATTGACCAACACCGCGACTCGCATAGGGCGTCCGTTCTCCCTCTACTTCCCTGGCACGCAACCGGCCACCGACGTCAACTGGGAATACTACGCCCAGGAACCCGACGCGGACGGCATGGGCGTCACGTACACCTATACCGACGGCCATACCCGCGTGCACAAAGTCTTCAAGTTTCAAAAGAACAGCTACCTGGCGCAGATCTCGAGCGAAGTCACGCTGGATGGCAAGCCGCTCACCAACCTCATTGCCTGGCGCGGCGGGTTCGGCGACTTCACGGTGGGTAGTCCCTCGTCCGCCGAGAGCAGCTTACACTTCGACCTGGCCAACAACAAGCTGGTGGAACAGCGGCTCAAGAGCGGTACCGCCAGCGTCACCGGGGACTTCTCCTTCGCGGGCCTCGCCGACAAGTACTTCGCCGCCGTCTTTCTACCGGCAGCCAACACCCAGACGGAGATGGTCACGTTCGCCGATACCGAACGGACCCCGCTCGAAGAGAAGAACTATCCTTTCGTCGGCGCCGCCGTCTCCGATGGCCCGGAAAACCGGTTCCGGCTGTACGTCGGGCCGAAGGACGTCAACCTGCTCAAAAGCATCGATCCAAAGCTCGAGCAGGTGGTCGATTTCGGCTGGCTCTCATTCCTGGCCAAGCCCCTGTTCCTCATCGTCAACTGGTTCAACGGCAGCTATATCCATAACTTCGGGTGGTCGATCGTCCTGGTTACGATCGCCATCAACATGATCCTGTTCCCGATCAAGCTGTCGAACATGAAGTCGATGCGGAAGATGCAGGCGCTCAAACCGCAGATCGACACCATCAACGCCAAATACAAAAACGTCGGCCTCCGCGATCCCAAGAAGGCCGAGCAGAACCAGGAGGTCATGGACCTCTACAAGAGAAATGGCGTGAATCCCATGGGTGGCTGCTTCCCCATGCTGATTCAGATCCCGTTCTTCATCGCGTTTTATAAGGTCTTCACCGTTTCGGTGGAAATGCGCGGCGCAAGCTGGCTGTGGGTGCCGGACCTGTCGCAGGCCGAGCCGTGGCCCATCAAGGTCCTCCCCATCATCATGATCGCCAGCCAGTTCTACATGCAGAAGATGACGCCGCAGCCCACGCAAGACCCCAGCCAAGCCAAGATGATGAAGCTGATGCCGCTGATCTTCGGGTTCATGTTCTACAATTTCCCCAGCGGCCTGGTGTTATACTACTTGACCAGCAATCTGGTGAGCATGGGGCAGCAGTGGTTCTTTAATCACACCGAGACAGCGCAGGAAGTCGCGCGGAGCGTGGAGCCGCCCAAAAAGAAGAACGTCAGGAAATAACCTGTGACTGAACGAAAGTATTCCGTAGCCTCCATCGGGACGCGGATCGACGGTTTCTTGCGGCCAATCCTGGGAGCCGGGGGCTTCAAACTCAACTACGAATTGGCGGACGTACACCCGGCCGACGACGATTTCGAGACCCCCGACGTGGTGGTGCGGTTTAGCGGGCCGGATGTGGATTTGCTGCTGGCCAATAAGGCGGAGCTGTTGCTCGCGCTGGAGCACGTCACGATGGAGGTGCTGGACGCCCCTTCCGAGGACCACTCCCGGATTTCGTTCGATGCCAACGATTACCGCTTATTGCGGATCGAGGAGTTGCGCCTGAGTGCGCAGACCGCGGCGGAGAAGGTGAAACGCACCGGCGTGCCGTTCCGTTTCAACCCGATGAACAGCCGCGAACGCCGTGTGATCCACCTGGCGCTGCGCGGCGAAACCGCCGTGCGGAGCGAAAGCGCCGGCTCCGGACCGGGCAGGCAGGTTGTGGTCTACCCCGCGGGTATGGCGAGCCTCCCCGAGGCGCCCGCCGAGTTTGTGCCGCGGCGTGGATCGGACCAGCGCCGCGGAGGCCCACCGCGCCGCGGCGCGCGCCGATAACGACAAACCGACGGCGTAATGCCCCCCGGCCCTTTTTTCATGTAACCTGTTCCGATTCTGCGTTAGTCTATTGTTAGTTACTCACGTGCTTCGGGAAAAGGTCAGGTTCCAAGGCGGAATCGTTCGCTGGGCGTGTACCCTGTCGATTCTGTGCGGTACGGTTTGGGCGGCCGATCCGCCGGTCGTGCCTCTGAGTGTGTGCGAGGTCGTTCGCGAACTCGTCGCGCTCGATGGCAAGACGGTCGCGGTGGTGGGCCGTTATTCCTTCCGCTCGGCTGGCCGATGGATCGGCGAACAGGTGTGCGACGCTCCGGCCGCCGAGCCTCCGCAACTGTGGCTGGTGGAGGATGCGAAGGAAGCACCCCTGCTGCCGGAACCGTTCGAAATCGATGGCCCGGCGATGCACAAGAAATTCATCGACATCGCGCGGCGCACGTCTCTGGGAAAATTCCGTTTCGGCACTCCCGATTACGACCGTTGGGCGGTGGTGTACGGCCGGGTGGACGCACGCAAAGGCGAGGATGCCAAAAAGGCCCCCGCCAACCTGGTGATCCGCGGCAGCGGCGTGATTATTTTTGTGACGCCGTAGAACGTGCCCCTATGCTGTCCCTATTCCAATGTGAATGCAGTGCCGGACTTCCCGCCAGTCCTTGTCCGTCAGCTTTCCGACAACGCGGACATCACGCTGAAGCAGCGTGACCACGTATAACCGAAAACAGGAAGGCGCGTGCAGGCCCGCTGATTGCCAGTCTCTAATCTCGCAATCGGTTGGGCCCAGAGAAGGCCCCGGACTCGTAGTAATCAACCCCAGGATGACATCCGGATGATGGTGTTGATATGCAGCCGTGGATAGAACAACCGCGGGTCTTGCCTTGGTAATCCGGGCGCCTGGAAAGGCGGCAATTACGATATCCCCTGGCGTCAACCCTCTTCCGGCTCCCGCTCGTCAAACCGCGCCAAGGACGCGCGCTGCGCGTCCGCAAGATCCTCCTCGGTCCATGTGGCTGACCAATCGATCTGCTTGCCGTCCGCGAGATCGCGGAGTTGGGTAGCCCAAGTAAACACCTGCTCAGCGGCGCTCGTTGGCAGCGCGCGCAGAGTCTCCACCAAGCGCTCCTCATTCTCGCTGAGCGTGATCACAGGGCTATTATACCGCCGCGGCTGACTGTTTCAGGATGCTCGCAGCGTTCCGTCCTAGCAGATAACGTACGTTAACACTACTGTCACGGGTAGTATCTGTCGACAAATTGCGGGATCATCGACGGAGGTGCTCGCTGCAATCGTACTTCTAATTCTCTTCCTGCTCATCGCCAGCCAAACCCGTGGAATCATTCTCAGCGCTTTGGCCAACGTCGCCGATCGCATCGAAAGACTGCCTCCACTCTCCCAAGCCCTCGTCGCGGTTCTGCTGCTGGCCTCGGCTATCGGCATCCTGCTGATGGCGCGGTGGTCCAAGTCTGGCAAATCGCCCGCGCCCCGCGGCAATCTCCGCTAGCTATTTTCTGGCGCAGGATTCGGTTTTGCGAACGGCGTATCCGAGGCCCAGCATCCCGGCGCCGATCAGGGCCACGCTGGCTGGCTCGGGAACCCCCACATCCGGGCTTAACTCGAGATCGTAATAGCTCGCAAGCGGGAATGTGTTGCCGCCCATCTGAGTGTCGAAAGTGGCTTGATCGAGCTGGAACACGGGGTCGACCAACGCTTGGCATTCTCCGGACCCCGAGGGGTAGGTGTCGGTCCAGCAGAACGCATCGATGGAGCCCGCGATGGCGTCGCCGGGGGTCAAGCTTAGCTGCTCAACCACCGGCACATTATATTCGGGTCCCGAGGAAGGAAATTCCACCGAAGCCGTCGCACCTCCGGAACCATCGACGGAGGTATCCCCGGAGTCGGTCATGACCACCGGAACACTATCGACGTTGGTTGGGGGCGTGGCGAATTGGTCTACGGCCACCCAGAACTCGATCCAAGCTTCACCCTCGAAGCTGGCGGACCCCGTCACCGAGCCCATGACATCCGCCAGCAATGGCCACTCAAGGGTCGTTTCGACGGATCCGACCGCTTGCCCGGACGTGTTCATGGTGTCGCAAGAAAGCGCTAGGCTGGCTCCTTGCACTGTTTCGGTTTGTTGCTGGGATGGGGCCCCTTCGGCCTGGTAGATGCAATTGACGTAGCTGGTTGCCGAGGTAATCGTGCCCGCCGCCGTGGGAGGAACCAGCGCGGCGAAGATCACAACGCCGGGCGCCAGCGCAAAACGCTGCGGTAAGAGTGTCATGTGCCTCTTCTCCCGAGATGGGATCCGTGGGGGCCTCCGGAGCACAACGGCCAACGCTCGCACCGCGGCGAGTCCACCTTGGAACGCCGCCTAGCCCTGCCAGGCTGGACTCCGGAGCTTCCATTTTGGACCTCCAGGTCTGATCCAGTATAGACCGCACCGCGGGCATGCGCGCGTCGGCACGACGACGCCTGTGGGCGCGCGACATGAAAGTGGCGAAATCGCAGCCGATCGTGCTGAGCCGCGCCCGAAGGAAGCGGTCCGCTTTGGCGGCGGCCTCGATTCAAATCGACCGCTTCCTTCGGTCGCGGCTCAGAATTGCGTATCGTATACGCTCCGATTCGATTGAGCGGGCTTGGACTTCGGCTGATCTTCCACCTCCATGTCGCGCACCCGACGCCTGTCCTTCGCGCGAAGATCAGGGTAAACTGGTTATATCCTAGGCGGAACTCTTTGAAGCAATTCGTTTTCGCGGCCATCCTGGCGGCTGCCGGGGTGGCCCATGCGCAACCACAGCAGGAACTCGGTCAACTGGATGCCAGTCCAACCCTCTTCACGGTGATGGCCGCCATTAACGCGGCTGGCTATGACGCCGATCTGGCATCTCCTACTAACCACCCTCTGCGTCAAATCATACGCGAAGAGTTGGCCAAACGGACCATCCCATCGCTTCCGGCTCTCAAGGAATTCTTCGCCCATCACCGGCAAAGAACCGACGGCGCCGAGCTTAGCCAGTACATCTCGTTTGGACTGCTGGCGTCCGGGCCGCCGAGTTTCGTTATCCGCCAACGGGACGTCGAAATTCCCCCGGACGTGGCGCCGCTCCAGGAACTTTCTCCGCTCCTCGCCGCCTTCTACAAAGAGGCCGGTATTGCCGATCTCTGGCGGCGCTCGCAACCGGCCATCGACCAGTTTCTGCAAATGTATCATCGGCCGGTGCTGGATATCGTGTTGCGGTTGAATTCCTACATGCGCCAGCAGACCTCGGGCGTCAAGGGCCGGCGCTTCCAGATTCTGGTCGAATTGCTGGCCGCTCCCAACCATGTCGAACGCCGCAGTTACGGTTACCAAGACACGGTGGTGATTACGCCCTCCGCCGAGCTGCGCACCTTCGATGTCCGCCACGCGTATCTGCACTATCTGCTCGATCCCCTGGCGAGCCGCTACCAGGAAATCCTCGATCGCAAGAAAGGTCTCATCGATCACGCCATGCGGGCGCGCTCTCTCGATGAAGTCTTTCAGCAGGATTTCCTCCAGTTGGCTACGGAATGTCTGATCAAGGCCGTCGAATCGCGGCTCGATCGCCAGCCGGAGAAAGTGCAGCAGTCGTTGCTTCAAGGCTTCATCCTGACTCCGTATTTCGCCGAGCATCTGGCCCAGTTCGAGCAACAAGAAGAGTCGATGGAAGTCTACTATCCCGAAATGGTGGGAGCCATCGACCTGATCAAAGAGGACGCCCGGCTCTCGCAAGTGGATTTCAACCGGCAGGCCCCGGTTCGCACCGTCACGGTGCAGGCGCCCGCGCCCTCGCCCATGGGCGCGGCCAAGACGCTCGACGAGGCGGAGAAGCTCTACCTGGCGCGCGATCTTGAGAAGGCCAAGAAGTTGTATTTGCAGGTGCTCGAACAGACCGATGTCAAGCCCATGCATGCGGCGGCTTACTACGGGCTGGCGCGCATCGCGATCTTATCGAAGGACCCCGAAACCGCCGAGCGGCTCTTCCGGAAAACGCTGGAATCGGAGCCGGAACCGGTGGTTAAAGCGTGGGCGTTGGTTTATCTCGGCAGACTGGAACTGGCGGCCGGCGAGCGCGACCAGGCAGTCTCACTTTTCCAGAGCGCTCTGAAGGTGGATGGCGCGTCGGACAAAGCGCGCGAAGAGGCCCGCAGGAGCCTGGAAGCTAGTTCGAAACAATAAAAGGAGTTGCTTGGTTATATGAAACGGATGATTCTGGCCGCCATTGCGGCCGCTGGGGCCGGCGCACTCGGCCTGATGGCGCAACAGCCGATGGCCAAATCGCAGGACGAGCTCAAAGCCGTGCAGGCCTTGTTTGGAGCCTACCAATCGGGGAACAACGACGCTGTGATCGCGAGTGCCGACGCCCTGTTGACCAAGTATGCCGACACCCAATTCAAGGAAATAGCTCTCTCCCTCGAAGCCGGCGCTTACCAGGCCAAGGGAGATTGGGCCAAGCAGCAGATCTATCTCGAGCAGGTGCTTCAGGTCAATCCCAAGAGTTCCGACGCCCAGATCAAATTAGCCGAGATCGTGATCAAGCATACCCATGAGAACGATCTCGACAAGGACGACAGACTCGCCCGCTCCGATAAGCTTTTGAGTGACGCGCTGGAAAACCTCAAGACCTGGGCAAAGCCCAGCCCGCAGATCCCCGACGACAAGTGGGAACAGGAAAAGAAAGCCATGAGGGCGCAGGCTGAAGAACTGCAAGGTCTGGTGGCGCTGGACCGTAAGAAGTACGACGACGCGGCCGCCTGTTTCAAGACCGCGATCGGCGACGATCCCCAACCCGCTTACCAGGCGCAACTGGCTACGGCCTTACAGGATGGCGGCAAAAACGATGAAGCCATCGCGCTCTGCGACAAGATATTGGCCGACCCGCAGGCTCACCCGGCGATCAAGCAATACGTGCAGGGCATAAAGGCGGCCGCCACCAAGGCCAAGAGCGCGAGCGGAAAGTAGGGCCGTCGATGAGCGAGGAGTTGGCAACGCTGGAGCTGAAAATCGGCTACCGCTTTTCCAGCTCCCAACGGCTGCGCGGCGCCCTCGTCCACAGTTCGCTGGCTAACGAATCGCGCGCGGCGGGCGGCGCCGCTCTCGGCGATAACGAACAGTTGGAGTTTCTGGGCGACTCGGTGCTCGGCTTTCTGATCGCCGAGGCGCTGGTGGAACGTTTTCCCGAATCGCGCGAAGGAGAGCTTTCGCGATTGAAGGCACACCTGGTGAGCGCCGCCCATCTGCACGGAGTGGCCCGGCGCCTCGATCTGGGACGCTACCTGGAGCTCGGCCGCAGCGAGGAAATGAGCGGCGGCCGGGCCAAAAAGACCCTGCTGGTGGATGCGCTGGAAGCGGTGATTGCGGCCATCTATCTGGACGGCGGTGTTACTGCCGCGCGCGCTTTTATTACAGGCCACATATTGGACGCGCCTTTCTTCGGCGACGAAGACGCCGGAACCGACATCCAGCCCGCCATTACCAACTTCAAGAGCGCGCTCCAGGAGTTAGCGCAAGGCCGCAAGCTGCCGCAGCCCCGCTATGCCATCGTGCGGGAGCGCGGCCCCGAACATTCCAAGACATTCACCGTGGAGGTGCGGGTAGGCAAGGAGTGGACCGGCCAGGCCGAAGGACGCACGAAAAAGATTGCCGCGCAACGCGCTGCCCGAGGTCTCTACGAGCGGCTGCAAGCGGCCGATGCGGAAGCCTCTACTCCGCGGGCGGAGCGCGAGGCGGGTGAACTCAGCGGAGATTCCACCCGTTCCGAAGCCACATCGCAAAATTAAGCCGCCACGGCTCGGCGGGCGGCATGGTCTCCACCGGGAGAGTTAAAGACTGCATGGCCACCCGGCCATCGAAACCCTCCGCCCAGATCGTGTAATGAGTCGTATGCTTCGGCACAATCTCGAGGCATCTTTGCGCGGCGGGATAGACCTCCGCGACCGGAGGGGAAATGTGTACCGACCGGGCATTTTCCACACCGTAACAAAGCATCGCCGATTGGCCTGGCGATACCGCTCCCACGCTGGCATAAAAGCGCAGGATACGCACCGCGCCGGTTGTGCCGGCATCCGGTCCGAGCCAGCCCCAGCGGCCCCATGGGCCGGCCGCGGCAAAGGCTAACACCCCTACCAGCAGCCCGACAGCGAGTAACAATTTAGCCACGCGCGCCATCCAGTTATGCGATTAGACTCCGTAAACCGTGAAAAGTTGCAGATGCGCTAAGCTGCAAGAATATGGCCATTCGTATCGTGCAGGTTGACGCTTTTACCGATCGCCCATTCGCTGGCAATCCCGCGGCCGTCTGTGTCCTGCCCGCCGCGCGTCCGGACTCCTGGATGCGCGACGTGGCAAAGGAAATGAACCTTTCCGAGACCGCCTTTCTGGTGCCGGAAAACGACGGCTACGGTTTGCGGTGGTTCACGCCCTCCGTGGAAGTAGCCCTGTGCGGGCACGCCACCGTGGCCAGCGCCCACGTTTTGTGGGAGGACGGACACCTGCCACCCGGCAAACAGGCCCGGTTTCACACGCGTAGCGGTCTGCTGTTGGCCGATCGCCGGGGCGAATGGATCGAATTGGATTTTCCCGCCACGGTGGCCACGCCGGCGGAACCGCCCGCGGGGTTGCTCAGTGCGCTGGGCGTCGCGGCCAAGGCCGTCTCCCGCAACCAGTTCGATTACCTGGTGGAGATGGAATCGGAAGAGCAAGTGCGCGCCGCCAGCCCCGATTTTACGGCGCTGAAGAAGTTGGGAGTCCGCGGCGTCATCGTGACGGCGCGCGCGGCCACAGCGGGGTTCGATTTCGTCTCCCGTTTCTTCGCCCCCGGTTCGGGCATCGATGAAGACCCGGTGACCGGCTCCGCGCATTGCACGCTGGGTCCCTACTGGGCCGAGCGCATGGGCAAACGGGAATTCACCGCCTACCAGGCGTCCGCGCGCGGCGGCATCGTGCGGGTGCGGCTGGCCGCGGATCGCGTTCTTCTGGGAGGTCAGGCGGTCACTGTGATGCGCGCGGAACTGCTGGCCTGAAGAAGCGTAAGAGCCGGTTGAGCTAACCCTGCTGACTGCTCCTTCACGTGGCGCAGTTCTGGACCCGGCCATAGGGGTTAAAATAAGCACTGCTGCTTCCGGTGTCGCGACTCGGGCGCAATTCTCAAGAGGCTCCCGTAAGGGACTTCGACGAGTACCCGACCACCGTCCAAGTGGAATGAATCATGGAAGACCGCGCGAGGCGGAAAAACGAAGCTTCGTGCTAGACTTGTCTGCTTACAACTAGGAGGAGCAGTTGGACTCAGGCGCGAACGATATTGCTGGATTCCACAGTATCGGCTCAGGCCAGCTAAAAGGCGGTGCCCGGGCAGCGCTCATCTGTGCTTCTTTCGGTTCTGCTTGGATGTATTGGGCTGTTGTATTCTCCGGCAGTCAAAGCCCGGTATGGTTCTCGATTGTCACAGTGCCAGCAGTCGTGCTAACGCTTTGGGCGATCCTTCGCGTTCGAGCGTTTCGCCACCTCGCCTCTTCTCCAGCCGAGTTAGCGCACTGGATGCGCTTTCGTAAGTTTTTCTGGATCGATTTCGGTATCGAATGGGGACTGGGAAGTATCGCTGTGTTCGTTCTCGCGCACGTTGGACGTTCTGACCTCATACCGCAAGCCTTTGGTGTGATCATCGGGTTGCACTTTCTTCCGTTGGCAAAAGTCTTTGAGGCGCATCTCTACTACTGGACGGGTGCGATCATGGTGATCGCAGCGATTGGGTCTTTAGTCATCCCGCGTAGCGACGTCCGCAGTATCGCCGGATGCACAGCTATTGGCCTCATACTCTGGTTAACTGGCCTAGTTATCCTGCGGCGGATCACTTGGCAAAGGGACCGCCTTGCCAATTCTGAAATCCGATAGGCGATTGGCAAGCACGCTTCGGCCTTGGTTAATACTGCGACCCGCCCCCTTTCCTCGATAGCGACAAACGTGCTTTCGCTAGCAGCGATCCATTGGGTGAGCCAATTTCGACCCCGCGAGATTAGCTTCCGGATCGTCGCACACCCGGAAAAGCAGCTCGTCCCACAGCGGTGTCGGACGCGACCCTGTAGGGTTGCCTAATGCGCGGCCTTGCTTGAGGCGAATGTGTATTCACCCTCCCAGTTGCGCCCTTTGCCACCCATATCCCTGGCCGTTCCTTATGTCTCCTCACGTTTTTGCAACGCTCCACGCTCGCGCGTAGAGTTCTCGAAAGCCGTGGGGTATCGAGCTCCGGGAGCCTGGCATATCGAGATTCAGTTTGTCGCCCACTCGGAGGGAGGCCAACCCCAAAAGGAACAGCACCAGGGCGATCGACCGGGATGGCCTAACGCTCCGCGTGCGCGGGCGCTCGAAACACCTGGCTCGGGAAATGTGCACCGGGCGCGGCTCCGCAGGCGCTGCTAAGCCGCGACCGTAAGGGAGCCGGTTGGCATAGTTCCTTATCGCGCGGCGGCGCTCTTTTGCCGGCTTTCGTAGGCCGTCACGACCTCGCTCGTGATATCGGTGGCGTTTTCGGCGTAGAGCAGGGGTGCTTGCGAAGAGCTGATGTCGAACACTATGTTGTAGCCTTTGCCGGTGGCGTAATCCACGATCACACTCACCATCTTTTTGGCCAACTCCGCCAGCACTTTCTTCTGCGCGGCGGTGAGATCCTGATCGGCCTGGTCGATTTTCACGTTCACGACAACGGTCTTATCGTCGATATCCTTGGCCAGTTTGGCGCGGTCCGCATCGCTCAACGTTTCGTGGTCCAAGCGGTTTTGCAGATCGGCGATGACCTTTTGTTCCTGATCGAGGCTGGCCTTGCGCGGGCCGAATTCGGCATTTAGTTGTTTCTCGGCGGTCTGCCCGTCGGTGGTGCCCAGGATGGCTTCCTGGATGTTCACGAGCGCGACCTTGGGGGCGGCGTGGGAAGCTTGCGCGAAGCTGAGCGTAACGGTGACTAGAAAAAGAAATGCGGTTCGATGGAGTCTCACTACAACCGGATGGTAGCATGAGAGCGGGCAGCGGCCGCGGGTGCGGGTGACCGCCCGGCCCCGGATCCGTCAGTAGCGGAGTAAACTTGGGAAGGGGCTATGGACGTGAAGTTCGAACGGATCTCGATCGACCCGAGCATCTGCCATGGGCAGGCATGCGTGAAAGGAACTCGCATGCCGGTCCACCAGATCGTTCGCATGTTGGCGAACGGCGACACGGTCGAAGCTCTGCTGACCGAATATCCCTTTCTGTCCCGCGAGGACATCATGGCCTCTCTTGACTACGCCGCCGGCTTGGCCGAGGAGCAGATCACACCGATCGAGGTCGCCAGCCTCTAACGGATGCGCGTCCTCGTAGATGAGAATATTCCCCGGATGACAGTGGATGGCCTTCGCACGTTCGGGCACGACGTGAAGGACATCCGCGGCACATCCGATCAGGGCGTCGCTGACTCCGATCTCTGGGGATTGGCGTTGGCGGAATCCCGCGTGCTTATTACGACGGACAAGGGTTTCACGCAGTACCGGTCCGTCCCGCACCACGGCATTCTCGTTGTGCGCCTTCGGCAACCGAACCGCCACAAGATCCACAATTCCGTCATGCACGTGATTGAGCGCTTTCCGGAGGCAGAATGGCCGAACCTGCTCGTGGTTATCCGGGATACCACGATGAGCACATCGCGGACGCCCAGCGAGCGGAGCTAGCTGCGACGGCCATGTGCTATGCCGGCTCCAACCCCAACTCCACCACCTCCTCCATGGACTTCACGTAGTGGATGCGCATCTCGCCGATCTGCTCGGTCTTTAAATCCTCGCGCACGTTGACCTCGTTCTCGAAGGGCATGATCACTTCCCGCACGCCGCTGCGCTTGGCGGCCAGCACCTTTTCCTTGATGCCTCCCACCGGCAGCACCTGCCCGGTCAAAGTGATCTCTCCGGTCATCGCCAGGTTGGAACGGACCAGGCGCTCGGTGAGCATGGAAACCAGCGCCGCCGCCATGGTGATGCCCGCCGAAGGTCCATCCTTGGGGATGGCGCCCGCCGGCACGTGCACGTGAATGTCGCTGGTCTTGAACAATTCGGGATCGATGCCATAGCGCGTGGCGTTGGCGCGCACCCACGTCAGCGCGGCCTGCACGGATTCCTGCATGACCGGGCCGAGTTGGCCGGTCATGATCAAGCCCTTGCCCCCGCCCGGCATGCGGCCGGCCTCGATGAAGAGCACATCGCCGCCCACCGGCGTCCATGCCAGCCCTACCGACACGCCCGGCCGCCGCGTACGCTCGGCCACTTCCGTATCGGGACGGAAGCGCGGGGCGCCCAGGTCCTGCTCCACCAGTTGCGGAGTTACTTCCATCAGTTGCCGGGTTCCCTCGGCGATGCGCCGGGCTTGCCGGCGGCAGATCGAGCCGATCTCGCGCTCCAGGCTGCGCACGCCCGCCTCGCGCGTATAGCGCCGCACGATGAAACGCACCGCCTCGTCGCTAAAATGAATGTCGGTCCCGGGGTCGAGCCCGTTTTCTTTGGTCTGCCGGGGAATCAGATAGCGGAACGCGATGATTACCTTTTCCTGCTCGGTGTAGCCTTCGAGCGGGATGATCTCCATGCGGTCGCGCAGCGCATCCGGCACCGGATCGAGCACGTTGGCGGTGGTGATGAACAGCACCTTGGAAAGGTCGAACGGCACATCCAGGTAGTTGTCGCGGAAGGTGTTGTTCTGTTCGGGGTCGAGCACTTCGAGCAGCGCCGAAGCGGGGTCGCCGCGAAAATCCCGGCCCAGCTTATCCACCTCGTCCAGCATGAATACCGGGTCGTTGGTGCCGGTGCGGCGCAGTGCCTGCACAATCTGGCCCGGCAGCGCGCCGATGTACGTGCGCCGGTGGCCGCGAATTTCCGCCTCGTCGTGCATGCCGCCCATCGAGATGCGCGCGAACTTGCGTCCCAGGGCGCGGGCGATCGATTTGCCGAGCGACGTTTTGCCCACGCCCGGCGGTCCCACGAAACACAGAATCGGCCCTTTCAGCACGGGGCGCAGTTGCAGCACCGCCAGGTAATCGAGCACGCGGTCTTTCACTTTTTCCAGGTCGTAGTGGTCTTCGTCCAGGATTTCCGCCGCGCGTTTCACGTCCACTTGCGAGCCCGAAGATACGCTCCAGGGAAGCGCCGCCATCCACTCCAGGTAGGTGCGTGCCACGCCGTATTCGGGCGACGCCGGCGAGATGCGCGCCAGCCGGTTCAGCTCGCGCGTGGCCTCGACTTTGACTTCCTCGGGCAGGCCGGCGGCTTCCAGCTTGTGGCGCAACTCATCCACGTCTTTGGCCGTTTCATCGGCTTCGCCCAACTCCTTTTGAATGGCTTTCAATTGCTCGCGCAGATAGAATTCGCGCTGGTTTTGGGAAAGCTGGCCCTGCACCTGCGACTGGATGCGGCCCCGCAACTCGGTCATTTCCAGCTCGCGTGTCAAGTAGCGCAGCACGGCGTTCAACCGGCCCAGCCCATCGAGCTGCTCCAGCAGTTGCTGCCTCTCCTGATGCGACAGCGCGGGCAGGTTGCCGGCCACGAAATCGGCCAGCCGGCCCGGTTCGGAAATCTGGCTCGCCGTGGCCGCCAGATCGTCCGAGAGGTTGGGAGAGGCGGCCACGATTTGTTGAAAGAGGCTCACCACGTTCTGCCGCAGCGCCTCCACTTCGGGTGTGGTCTCGGGTTCCACCTCCGTCAGCCGCTCCACGCGGGCCCGCAGAAACGGCTCCTGCGCGGTGAACTCCGTGGTGCGGATGCGCACGATTCCCTCGCAGAACAGCAGCAGGTTGTCGCGCGGCACGCGGATGGCTTTGTGCATCACGCACAACGTGCCGATTCCATACAGATCCTGCGGTTGCGGTGCGTCTACCCGCGGGTCGGTCTGGGAAATGATGGCAATCGTGCGGTTTTCGCCAAGATTTTGCACCAGCGCCACGGAACTGGGCCGTCCCACGGTGATCGGGAGCATGGCTCCCGGAAAGAGAATCGTATCCCGCACAGCCAACACCGGAACTTCTTCCGGCTCGACTGTCGCGAGTGTCGCTTGGGCTTCGTCAACGGCCATGGCCTCAGTGTAGCTCGGCTGGCGGCTCGGGTCAGGCACCTTTCGGATAGCAGCCCAGCACGCGCAAGAAGTCGGCCAGTTCCCGCAAATGGCGCAGCGCGTTTTGCGCTGCTTCGGTTTCCACGTGGCACAGAAGATCGACGTAGAAGAGATATTCCCAGGGTTTCCCCCGCAGCGGGCGCGATTCGATTTTGGTGAGGTTCAGATCGCGCAGCGCAAACGCGCTCAACGCGCGGAATAGCGCTCCCGGAATATTGCGGGTGCTGAACACCAGCGAGGTCTTCCAGGTGGCGTTCGGGGCGGCCTCGATGGGATGCCGGCGCGCATATTCCGCCGTGCGCAAGAGGAAGAAACGGGTGAAATTCCGGCGGTCGCTCTCGATCGACCGGCGCAGAATACGGGCCCCATAAATCTCCGCCGCCACGCGGGAAGCGATGGCCGCGGCATCCGGGTAGGCCTTTTCCATGACCATTTTCACGCTGCCGGCCGTGTCGTAAAAAGGAATTCGCTCGAATTGCGGGTTGCGCAGGAAGAAATCCAGACATTGATTCAGGGCCACCGGATGCGAAAATACCCTGCGTATTTTAGAGAAACGGACCCCTTCCGGCGCAATTAGATTATGGACAATTCGTACACTGGTTTCGCCCACGATGGGCAGCTCGAAATGCTGCAAATGATCGTAGTTTTCGTGTACCGATCCGGCCAGGGTGTTCTCGATGGGCACTACCGCGCCCGTCACGCGCCCTTCCTTCAGATGGCGAAAGACGTCTTCGAACCGCTGCGCGGGGAGCGGGGACGCCTTGGGGCCCACCAGTTTGCGGACGGCCTCCTCGCTGAAGGCGCCTCGTTCGCCTTGAAACGCAATCGCCTCCGCGACGGTCTTCTTCATTTTTCAGGTCCTTCCCAGCGCCGTACCCGCGGGTCGGCAACACCTAGCAGGTCCATGACCCTATCGACGCTGTGGTCCACAATGTCCATTACCGTTTGCGGGTCATTATAAAAGCCGGGAATGGGCGGCGCTATAATCGCTCCCATCTCGGCCAGCGCCGCCAGGTTGCGGAGATGTCCCAGGTGCAATGGGCTCTCCCTGACCAGCAAAATCAGTTTCCGCCTTTCCTTCAAAGCCACGTCCGCGGCGCGCACCAGCAGGTTGGAGCTGATGCCTGTTGCAATGGCCGACATGGTGTGCACCGAACATGGCGCAACCACCATCGCGTCTATCGGATACGATCCGCTCGCCAGGCGGCAGGCAATGTCCTCGATGGCATAAGAGAAGTCGGCCAGTTCCTTGACCTCCGCCGCGCGCCGCCGCGTTTCCAGATAGACCGTCTTTTCGCCGGATCTCGTTAAAATCAGGTGTATTTCAACGCCCTTAGTACTACGCAGCCGCTCGAGCAGGCGTAATCCATATATCGCGCCGCTCGCCCCCGAGATCCCAACTACCACTCTCACATGCGCTCCTTTTTCGGCGGCGTTCCAATTTCAGAACAAAGAATCCGATTTTGCTTGGCCGCGGGCAAAGCAACGGGCTATAATTTCGTAGCCGCGATATCCGGCAAAAACGGGTACGGCCCGCCCTGGCGGCACCCAGCGAGGATCATAGCATGGACCGTGCGGGAGAGAAGCTGAAGCGGGTGCGAGAGCGTCTGCACCTGACCTTCCGGGAGGTGGAGCGGGCCAGCCAGCGAATCGCCGCCGAGCGAGGCAGCGAGGAATTCGCCATCGCCTTGAGCCGTCTGGCCGATATTGAAAATAAAGGCACTGTCCCGTCACTCTATCGTCTCTATTCCCTGTGCGCCATCTACCGACTCGACCACCACGAGGTGTTGGGTTGGTATGGCATACCTCTCGACCACCTGGCGGCCGACGGACTGTCGGTGGAACTCGACGCCACCCACGAAGTGCGCTTCGGGCCGGCTTCCGAGGCGGTCGTCCCTCTGCCTCTTGAAACCGAGATCGACTGGGAAAAGACCACTTTTTTGAGCGAATTCGTTCACCGTTTCGGCAAAATGCCGCTCAGTTTCCTGCGCGGATTCGCCGGGGGCGAATATCGTTACGGGCTTATCGGGTGCGCGGATTGGTCCATGTATCCGGTATTGCATCCGGGCGCGCTGATCGCCATCGATGAAAAACGACGCAAAATCGCCCATGGCGGATGGACGAATGAACTGGACCGGCCGGTCTATTTTCTGCAATTGCGCGATGGATATCGATGCGGTTATTGCACTTTGCGGGGAGATCGTCTGATCTTGCAGCCCCACCCCGCTTCCGAACAGCCCGCCGAGGTTTTCGAATTTCCGCGGGAGATCGAAGTGATTGGCCAGGTGGCCGGGGTGGCTATGCGTCTGGAGTCCTGGAAGCGTCCCCTCGTTCGACCCGCAGCAACTCCAGGAGCGTCTCGAGATCGGTAAGGTAGAGCTGGCGTTCCACCTCACGCGCCGTTCGCGGCACAAGATGGCGGTAGTGCATGGCGAAACGCGGGACCAGGGCCGAACTCAAATAGTCGCCCAGATCGCTCTTCTGTTCCAAAAGGCTGAAACACAGCCACTGCGAGAAAATCTGGTGATGGCTGTGGCACAGCGTGCGATCGGCTTCCTCGGCGCCGAGCATGCGCACCAGCGCTTCCTGGCCGTAACGTCCGGTAGTCGAGTCGCGCAAAGACGCCAGGTACACCAGCCGGCCGAATAGCGTGGGGATTTGCGATAAAGTGCGGCGCCAAAGCTCCGCCGCTGGAGCCCGCACCGCATGCGCATTGGCAATTTCCGCCAGACTCATCTCCCATTTTGCCGAAGGTAGTAGATCCGGACTTTAAGAGTACTAGAACCGCTACCGAGCATTTCCCGGACTTGCCAGAGCCTATAGTGCGATCTTAACCCAAACAACCGAACTTAACCATATCTCTTCGTGTTGTTGCCGTATTTGGACCGGGAATCTCCCTGAAAGGATAACGTTCCGCTTTCGGAATTTTTGTAGGCGATCCACCCTACGACCGTACAGTCCCGTCTAGTATAGTACCCAGGTTACAGCAGTAAGTAGCAGGAGAAAGGAACCTGAAAAATGAAGAAGCTGGTATTTCTCGCGTTGGTTGCGCTATCGTTTTTGGCGACCGCAAGCACGCTCAGCAATAAGTCGGAAGGGCCGCTTCCCACCTGCAATCCCTGCCCGCTTGTCCGCTAAGACTAACGTTAGCAGTGATTTCTTGGGGTACTCGGTGTTAGAATCGCCCTGGAAAGTGGCGCTATGCCGAGTACCGCTTTAACCGCCATTATCGTTGTCTCCGTTCTCGCCTCGGTCCTCACCGTGTACAGGTTGTGGCGTGCGGAGCTTTTTCTTAAATACCGGCTTTTTTGTTTATATTTTGTGTGCCGGACGCCGTATTTGGCTGCGCCGCTTTTTGTCAGTCTAAACTCAAGCACGTATTTGTATCTTTGGTTGGCTTTTCAACCGCTGATGTGGGGGTTCCGAGTGGCGGTTGTGGTCGAGTTATACCGCCTGATTCTCGGCCGATATCGGGGCCTGTATACGCTCGGCCGATGGACAATGTACGTCTCGACGATTGCCGCGATCGCGCTTTCAATACTTAGCCTGCTTCCCAAATTCACCCCCTCGATGCCGCAGGTCTCGCGCCTCCTGGGTTATTTTTATGCCGTAGATCGAGGAGTGGATTTCAGTCTTGTCGTCTTTATCTTTCTGATTCTAATATTTCTGAGCTTGTACCCGGTTCCGGTGAGCAGAAACGCGGTGGTCCACATCTCGCTGTTTACGGTTTATTTCCTAAGCAGCACCATGGCGCTGCTCCTCAAATCGATTACCGGAACCGTGCTGAGCGACCAGATCAATCTGATTCTCTCGGGGGCCACGGCCGTCTGCACAACCGGCTGGCTCTTCCTCCTTACCCCGAAGGGCGAGAGACTTCCGGTGCGCAACCCGGTCATCGGCCCCGAACACGAGCAACGCGTGCTGCGCCATCTCGAGACCTTAAACGCCACTCTTCTGAGAGCCGCCCGCAGTTAAGGTTATATCTTTCGTTAATCCAGTACCAATATTACCGGTATTTCAATTGCATTTTTCGGAATAGCAGCATAGTATTAAAACTGCGATGGGACTAAAACGCCTATGAACTGGCAAATTGCAGTACCGGTGCTGGCTTGCTGCTCGTTGGCAGTTGCACTGTTTTGGATCATTCGGAGGGTAGCATTTAGAAGGGGCGATCTGCCGGTTACCGCGGAGTGGATCGATGAGTTGTCCACCGAACGTTACCGGCCCATGATGCGGCTCCTGGATGGCAAAGACCTTGAATTTCTGACTTCCCAACCCGGCTTTACGCCGCACATGGCGGCCCGGATTCGCCGGCAGCGGTGCCAGATCTTCCGTGGATATCTGCGCTGCTTGAGCAACGATTTCCGCCGTGTCAGCGCGGCGGTCCAGCTCATCATGCTGCATTCCCGTCACGACCGGCCGGATTTGGCCGGCATCCTGCTTCGCCACCAACTGGCCTTTGGCTTCGGTATGTTGTCGGTCCAGTGCCGGCTGCACCTCTATCGCTGGGGCCTCTGCACGGTGGACGTCGCGGGTCTGGTCCGCATCTTCGAGGCGGTCCGGCTCGAATTGCGGTGCATGGTTCCGTCCGCGTTTCCCGCCGCTGCCTGATACCAGCCGCATCCGCCGACCTCTGCCCGTGCCGGGTTTCGCCTCCTTTTCCTGGCACGAGGCAGATGTCTCTACAGGCGTTTGAGTAGTTCTTTGGCTTCCTTCAATCGCGGAAACTTCTTTTCCGCCTCGCGAAATCCCCGCGTGTGCACCCGCCGCCGCGCGCCGCTGTGTTCAACCGGGTACCGCAAGTGCAGCATTTCGTGAAACATTACGTACTCTAATGCCAGGGCCGGCGCTCCTTCCCGGTCGAAAATGCGGCTGATGATTATGGCATTATGCGATGGGTCGAAATGGCCCAGCATGTTGCGGGACGCACCCCGGCTCCATCCCAATCGCGGCCGCCCCAACAATCCATCGAAATATTGCGCGTTGAGCCGCTCGAAGATTTCTTCCAGGTTGCGGTGCTCGCCCGTGGGACCGGAGATGAATTTGCGGCCGCGAATCTGCCGCACCAGGTGCGCCTGCCGCCGCACGTCGCGCCGGTTCAGATACAGCCGGTAGCGGTGGGTATACAGCCGGGCCACCGGCTTGCGATACAGCTTACCCAGCAGGATGAACGCCAGGGCTTCGGTCACGGGTGCCGGAGCGCCCTCCAACAGGTCCGAGATGCGCACGTGCAGGGTCCCGTTCTCCAGACGGATGAAGCTGTCCGCATTGGCGAAGCGGCAATACTCCACGCGCAGCCCTGGAACGGGCGTTCGCGGCCTCAAAATGCGAAACACGCGGCCGTAGATTTCCTCGGCTGTCTCGAAAAAAAGGGAGCTCTGCAGTCCGGTTCCATCCAGCATCCCGTCGGTGTCTTGCATCCTCCCCCTACGGTACCGCGAGGCGGCCCTCAATTGGGTTACCCTGAGAGCTTAAAGGACACAAAAACAACTTGCCAAAGGTGAAAATTTCCGCGTTGGGCTGCTATACTCCGCCGCGGCTTCTTACCAACCATGACCTGGAAGAAATGGTGGATACCAGCGACGAGTGGATCATGTCGCGTGTCGGTATTCGCGAGCGGCACATCGCCGATTCCGATGTGGCCACCTCCGACATGGCTATCCAGGCGGCTCGGTGCGCCCTCTCTCAGCGCGGCTTGGATGCCGGCGAGATCGAGGCCATCATCGTCTGCACCGTGACACCGGATTTCCTGTTCCCATCCACCGCCTGCCTGGTGCAGAAGGGCATCGGCGCGCGGAAGGCATGGGGCTTCGATTTGATTGCCGCCTGTTCCAGCTTCGTTTATGGACTGAACGCGGGCGCTCACCTCGTGATGGGGGGCACACACAAGAAAGTGCTGGTGGTGGGCGCCGATACCATGAGCCGCATCATCGATTACACCGACCGCGCCACCTGCGTTCTGTTCGGCGATGGCGCTGGCGCCATGGTGTTGGAACCCGCCGGCGATGGCGAGGACCAATATGGTTTCATCGATTTCCTGGGAGAGGTGGATGGCTCGGGGGGCGATTTCCTGAAGATGCCCGCCGGCGGCAGCCGCCTCCCGGCTTCCCACGACACCGTCGAAAAGAGACTGCATTACGTGAAACAGGAAGGCCAGCAGGTCTTCAAGTACGCCGTACGCAAGATGTACGAAGTCTGCCGCGATCTGCTTGCCCGCAATGGCCTCACGGTGGATGACGTGGGTGTTATGATCCCGCACCAGGCCAATCTCCGGATCATTAACGGTGTGGCCGACCGCATGGGCATACCGCCGGAAAAAGTGCTGATCAATATAGACCGCTACGGCAACACCACTTCGGCTACCATCCCTCTGGGGACGCAAGATGCCATTTGCCAGGGAAAGCTGAAGAAAGGCGATATCGTGCTTTTCGCCGTCGTCGGCGCAGGTTGGACGGTCGGCGCCAGCCTCTGGCGTTGGGCGATTTGAGAAAAAAGCTATCAGCGATCAGCTTTCAGCTTTCAGCTTGTGCCTCGCGATTCGCGGCGCAAGTTCCGCTCGTCAGGTGGCTGACCGCTGACGGCTGAAAGCTTTATTTCATCCTTACCCCGGCCGCCCTTCCGGCCGGGACATCGTCCAGTTCCAGAATGCCGCCGGCATCGCTCGCGGCCTCGAACATCTCTTCGTCGTCCACTTCCACTTCATAGGCGTGGCGCGGCTCGAGCGACACCACGAACACCGGCGCCGGTTCGTCCAGCGTCAATTGGAACTTGCGCCCGGAACCCGCGAAGCAGATGGTGGCCTCTTTTAGCCATAGCGGCTCGGTGCGGCGCGCGGCATCGATCGCCGTCGCATGGCCGCCGGTAAACATCTGCATCGTGCCATCGAACAGGCCGAACCAATCCGCGTCGTCTTCCCAGCTCGAGCGCAGGAACAAGCGTCCAAAATCGGGGTTGTAATAGACCAGCGGCACGTTGTAATAGCTTAGCCCCGGCTGGTACGGGTTGGCCCATAGGAATTCATACGGCGAGCCGAAGGTGCTCCGCATCAGAAATCGGTCGTGCATCAACCAACCCTGCAACACCTGGGTCTCCGGCGCGTTGGGATCGTAGGCCACCATGGCCAGCTCCGCCGCGCGGTCGAGCGCCGCGGCCCGCGGATCGGGTTCGCCGGGATGGCGCATGACGCCGATATAGTATTCGTTCTGCGCGCCAGGGTAAGGCGCGGGATAGTAGCCCATCAGGTGCTCGATGGGAAAGTCTCTGAAGAAGCCCGGGCAGGATTCGCGCAGATCCACGCGAGTGTTGTCGGCCAGGGCGTGGAGCAGTTCCATCAAGGCGTAGCTGGTCTCGCGCGGCACCACGTTGTGGCCGGCCCGCAGCGCGGGAGCGATGGTTCCGTTCCACCATTTGTGGACCAGCCGGTTCAACTCGCGGTCGGGGACTTGAGGGACCTCGTCGAACAGCGCCACCGCGGCCAACGCGCGGGCGCTGGCCGCCGGGATGGAGTCGTCCGGGGCGGTCTCAGCCATCCGCCTGGCGATGCGCGCGGCCAGTTCGCGGCGCTCGGCATCGCTCAACAATGTCTGACACCAGTCGTAGACCAGCGCCATTTGCCGGAGATCGGTGGTATTCCCGAGGGCCCAGGCGATCGCCCGGTGCCCCGCGGCGGCATTGCCCGAGGCCTGGTAATCGAGCGCCGCGGCGAACCCCGGCTCCGGCATGGGAGCATTCCCGGCGATTAAGGCCTCAAACTGCCGCCAGCGCATGGATTGGCGTTCACGCTCGCGCCGCAGCAGCCGCAGCCGGGCCGGGCGCAGAAACAGGCGCGGATGCTCCGTAGACACGACCACCGGCTCGTCGCTGCCCTCCCGCGGCGCCGGAGCCGTATTCTGCGGGCTCAGAAGGCCCGCCACGGCAGCGGCCAGCAGCCCGGCGTACGCGCCGATTCGTCCCATCCCCCCGATTGTGTCACAAGGACACAGGCCCTGCCCACCAGCACCCCAACCCGCCGCCTGGCCCCTGTGCGGAAAAATATCGATCTAAATGGCTTCCACCCGATTGACACTTGGAGGTCCGATTGCTAAACCTATGGTGAATTGGCGAAGTAACTCTTAAACCTGCCCTCTGCTGCAACAGGCGGGCCGAAGAGGAGTGAGTCGAATAGACAGCGTGCTTGCGGGAGCCGATGTTTGCAAGAGTTTTAGCTCACTGTTCTTCCTCTTGTTGGTTGCTGCAGAGGGGTTTTTTTGTCGAACAGTTTTAACGATCTCTCCGGGGGTTAAGGTAGCGGTAGTTGTTTGGCGTTTCTGGTAAGGAAAAATAGGACGCGGACCTGGCCAGAGATGAACCGATAAGCTCAGAACCAGATAGGCCGACGCCGGACCCCTAGCCCAACCTGGGCGAAGCCGCATCGGATGAGTCCCGAAGGTCTGGGGACGCCACCGATGCGGTTTTTCATTTTTGGGGGCTGGCGTTCTACTTCACCGCGGCTTGGGCCACGCCGGCTTGCTCTCGCAGCGTTTCGGCCTTATCGACGGCTTCCCAGGTGAACGTGGGTTCGGTGCGTCCGAAATGGCCGAATGCGGCCGTCTTGCGGTAAATCGGACGGCGCAATTTCAGGGCATCGATGATGCCGCGCGGGGTGAGCGAGAAATTCTCGCGCACCAGTTCGGTAAACCGCTCGTCCGGCACCGTGCCCGTGCCGAATGAATTCACCGTCACCGAAACCGGGTCCGCCACGCCGATGGCGTAAGCCAGCTGCACTTCGCACCGGCTGGCGAGCTTCGAGGCCACGATGTTCTTCGCGATGTAGCGCGCCATGTAGCACGCCGACCGATCGACCTTGGTCGGGTCCTTGCCGGAAAACGCCCCGCCGCCATGACGCCCCATGCCGCCGTAGGTGTCCACGATGATCTTGCGTCCGGTGAGGCCGGTATCTCCATGCGGCCCGCCCACCACGAAACGCCCGGTGGGATTGATGTGGTACTTGGTTTGGGAATCGACCATGCTCGAGGGCAGCACCGGCTCGATAATGTGCTTTTTGACTTCGGCGCGCAGTTCCTCGGTGGAGATTTCCGGGCTGTGCTGCGTGGAGATCACCACGGCTTCGATGCGTTTGGGAACGTTGCCCACATATTCCACGCTGACCTGGCTCTTGCCGTCGGGACGGAGGAAATTGAGAATGCCTTCGCGGCGCGCCATGGAGAGCCGCGCCACCAGCTTATGCGCCATCATGATGGGCAGAGGCATCAGCTCCGGCGTTTCGTCGCACGCAAAGCCGAACATCAAACCCTGGTCGCCGGCGCCGCCGGTATCCACCCCCATCGAAATATCCGGCGACTGCGACTGGATCAGGTTCAGCACGCCGCAGGTGTTCGAATCGAAACCGTAGGTCGCGTCATTATAGCCGACGTATTCGATGGTGCTGCGGGCAATGCGCGGAACATCCACGTAAGTCTTGGTGGTAATCTCTCCGGCTACGATGCACGTGCCGGTGGTCACCAGGACTTCGCAGGCCACGCGCCCGGTGGGATCGTCCGCCAGGACAGCGTCCAGAACGGCGTCGGAAATCTGGTCGGCAATTTTGTCCGGATGGCCTTCCGTGACGGATTCCGAAGTGAAAAGGTATTTCTGGTTTTGCGGCAAGCTGCACTCCTCAAATTTCTATGCTTCAATGTAACAAAAAATATGCCGGGCACGCCTTGCGTCCGGCTGGTCTCAATACCGGTAGTGATCGGCTTTATACGGCCCTTCCACCGGCACGCCCAGGTACTCCGCCTGCTTGGGCGTGAGGGTGGTCAGCCGCACGCCGATTTTTTCCAGGTGCAGCCGCGCGACCTCTTCATCCAGGCGTTTGGGCAGCGTGTAAACGCCCGGTTTGTAGGTATCGCGATGCTTCCACAAATCGATCTGCGCCAGGGTCTGGTTGGAAAAGCTGTTGCTCATGACGAAGCTCGGGTGGCCCGTGGCGCAGCCCAGGTTCACCAGCCGGCCCTCGGCCAGCAGGAAGATCGCGGGGCCGCCGGGGAACGAGTACATATCCACTTGCGGCTTGATATTGGTCTTCTTCGCGTCCGACTCGTTCAAGCGGTCCACCTGGATTTCGTTGTCGAAATGGCCGATATTGCACACGATCGCCTGGTCCTTCATCTGGCGCATATGTTCCAGCCGGATGATGTCGCAGTTGCCGGTGCAGGTCACGTAGATATCGCCGCGCCCCAGGGTATCCTCGACGGTGGCGACTTCAAACCCTTCCATGGCGGCCTGCAGGGCGTTGATGGGGTCGATTTCCGTCACCACCACTCGCGCACCCATGCCGCGCAGGGAATGCGCCGAGCCTTTCCCTACGTCGCCATAGCCGCACACCACCGCCACTTTTCCAGCCACCATCACATCGGTGGCGCGCTTGATGCCGTCGGCCAGCGATTCGCGACAGCCGTAGAGATTATCGAACTTCGATTTAGTGACCGAATCGTTCACGTTGATGGCCGCCACCAGCAGCTTGCCGGCTTCCTGCATCTTGTAGAGCCGGTGCACACCGGTGGTAGTCTCTTCGGAAACGCCGCGCCACTCGGCGACCATTTCGTGCCAGCGCCGCGGATTCTCCTGGTGCACGTCCCGCAACAGGTGCTTGATGACATCCTCTTCGTGCGCGGCCGATGGGGTGTTCACCCAATCGCTGCCCTCTTCCAGTTCGTAGCCCTTGTGAATGAGCAGGGTGGCGTCGCCGCCATCGTCCACGATCAACTGCGGCCCCTTGCCATCGGGATGGCTGAGGGCCTGGTAGGTGCACCACCAGTAGTCTTCGAGGGTTTCCCCTTTCCAGGCGAAAACCGGGATGTGGGCGGCGGCGATGGCCGCGGCGGCGTGGTCTTGCGTGGAAAAGATGTTGCAGCTCGCCCAGCGCACCCGCGCGCCCAAGTCGGCCAGGGTCTCGATGAGCACCGCGGTCTGGATGGTCATGTGCAGCGAGCCGGTGATCCGAACTCCCGCGAGCGGCTTCTCTTGCGCATACTTGCGGCGGATAGCCATAAGGCCGGGCATTTCGAACTCGGCGATCGAAATCTCTTTGCGGCCCCACTCGGCGAGCGAAAGGTCCGCGACCTTCGATCCGGCGGCGGCCTGGTTCAGCGTGGCGATGGACATTTTGTTATACCTCGCATCAACGAATCTTGATACATTGATATTAGAAGATTTCAACCATGGCGTCAATCCTTAAATCGCTGCGCCTGGCGGCCGATCCGACCCGCTTCCGCCTGCTGTTGCTTCTCGAGCAGGAGGAGCTTTCCGTGGCGGAGCTGCAGGAGATCGTGGGAAAGGGCCAGAGCCAGGTTTCGACCGCGCTGGCGCAGCTCAAACAGGCCGGGCTGGTGGATGACCGCCGCACCGGCAAGAACGCCTTCTACCGTCTGAAAGCGCCGGCCGAACTGATGGACTTTCTGCGCCAGGGCGCGGCCGAAGTTCCCGAGACGGCGCAGGACCGCGCCGCGATGCGCCTGGTGTTGCGCAAACGCCAGGACAAGATGCGCCGTTACTTCGACGACCTGGCGGGCAAGTTCGGCCGCCAGTACGTGCCCGGCCGCTCGTGGCAAGCCATCGCCGAGGCACTGCTCAAACTGGTGCCGCCGCTGGTGATTGCCGATCTCGGCGCGGGCGAAGGAACCATCTCGCAATGGATGGCGCAGCGCGCCCGGCGCGTGATCGCCATCGACAATTCCCCCAAAATGGTGGAGTTCGGCGCGAAGCTGGCGCGCGAGCACTCGATCGGCAATTTGCAGTACCGGTTGGGCGATCTGGAAGAGGTCCCGATCCGCACGGGCACGGTGGACCTGGCGTTCCTGAGCCAGGCGCTGCACCATGCCAGCCATCCCGACCGGGCCGTGGCCGAAGCGTGGCGCATCCTCAAGCCGGGAGGCCGCATCGCCATTCTCGATCTCAACCGGCATCGTTTCGAAGAGGCACGCGAGATGTACGCCGACCTCTGGCTGGGCTTCACGGAACTGGAACTCGAGCGGTTCCTGAAGGGAGGCGGCTTCCGCGCGGTGGAAACCGCGGTAGTCTACCGCGAGACCGAGGCGCCGCACTTCGAAACCGTCCTGGCCACTGGGGAAAAGCCGGCCAGCTAGGCCGCGGCCCTGGCCAGCGGCAATTGCTTCACGTGCGCCAGCTTGAGTTTCTCCAGCAGGCGGATGACGAACCATGCCGGATCGATCTCATGCCCACGCAACGCCAGCAGCGGCGAAGTGGGAAATTCGTGATGATTGTTGTGCAGCCCCTCGCCCGCCGTGAGCAGGGCGATGGATTGCAGGTTGGTGGCTTTGTTATCGAAGTTGCGATAGCCCACCATGTGGCAGAGGCTATTGATGCACGAGTTCAGGAAGATATACAACACCACGTGCGTGACCCACGCCGCGGCGCCCCACCACACCCCGAACATCAGCATGAAAATCCCCAGCCCGCCGAAGGCGGCGTATTGCAGGCCCGGCACGCGGTCGAGCCAGTCGTTCTTCCAATCCGGCGTATACTTGCGGATCACATCCGGGTCGTTGGCCTGTTTGCGGTACAAGAAGTAGTTGCCGAATAAGACGGTCCACAACCCGTAAATATAGGGGCTGTGCGGATCGCCGGGCATATCGGAAAAGTGGTGGTGCTTGCGATGGACGGCCGCCCACTGGCGCGGCACCACGCCGGTGAACAGGCTCAGCTCGAGATGCATGAGGAAGCCCACAACCGGGTGCAACTCCACCCCTTTATGGGTTTTCGAACGGTGCAGGTAGATGGTGGTGAAAAAGACGGACATCTGCAAGATCACCAGGGTGATGACAATCATCCACAACAGGCTCATGGGCTCTCCAATACGCTAGACGGGCTTTCCGGGATTCAATATTGCTGAATGCTACGGGCAGGCCAACAACACACCGCTCCAGATCGTCTCTTAGTATTGATGTTACCAGAGTAGGTAAGGCCGCAGTTTTTTCGGGCCGTTCGCATTTCCCGGCGGTGTTACAATTCGACCGGGAGCAGGACTTGCGATTCATAACCATCGAGCGGGACGGCTACGCGGAACCTGGGGTGATATTCGAGGGACAGTGGATTGGGATTCGCGGCGCGGGCTTCACGGATACCATTGCCGCCATTGCCGGCGGAGCCGATGCCAGGGACAGACTGGCCCGCTGGGTTGCGGGACCGCCGGGCGGAGAGTTGGTGAATTCCGCGACGGCCAAGTTACTGGCGCCCATCCCGCGGCCGCCGAAAATCATCTGCATAGGGCTGAACTACCGCGATCATGCCGAAGAGGCGAAGCTGCCGATTCCCGAAGTCCCGACGGTTTTCGCGAAGTTCGCGACCGCCGTCACCGGCCATCGCCACCCGATTGTGTTGCCGAAGAATTCGAGCAAGTGCGATTACGAAGCCGAACTGGCAGTGGTGATCGGCCGGCGTGCCCGCCATGTGGCGGAGGAGCGCTGGCGCGACTACGTTTTCGGCTACACGATTTTCAACGACGTCAGCGCGCGCGATTTTCAGATGGCCACCTCGCAATGGACGATCGGCAAGACCTTCGACACGTTCGCTCCTTTCGGCCCCGCGATTGTTACGGCCGACGAGATCGAAGACCCGCACAACCTGCGGATTTCGCTGGCGCTCAACGGCGAAGCGATGCAGGATTCGAACACGCGCCACATGATTTTCCAGGTGCCGCGGCTGATCGCGTATCTCTCTAGCGTATTCACGCTGGAGCCGGGCGACATCATCGCGACCGGCACGCCTTCGGGCGTTGGATTTGCGCGCAAGCCTCCGCGCTGGCTGAAACCGGGGGACGAGGTGCGAGTGCAGATTGAAGGGTTGGGCGAATTGGTGAACCCGGTAGTGGCCGAGGAGTGATGGTTGGTAGAATTGACGTAGCGCGCCCGTAGCTCAGGTGGATAGAGCGGCTGGCTTCGAACCAGTAGGTCGGGAGTTCGAGTCTCTCCGGGCGCGCCAGAAAACAAAGACTTCTGCATTTGGCCCGCAGCGTTAGCGGGAGTATGGTCAACACCGATGGTGAGATTAGCTGTCGAGGGAATACGGCGACGCTCGGATGCAGCAGGGTCACGGGGCAACCGATTCGTATACCACGGCGACAACGGCGGACGAGATGCCCGATCTACTTCAGGTAGGCACGCAAGGCGGTGACGAGATCGTCGGCGGCGCGGGCCTGCTCGTCGGTTGCGGTCTCATTAGCGGGGAGAATGTGGAATCGAATATGGCCCTCGATCACCTCGGCCATCAGTGCGTCCATGGCCCCCCGGCAGGCTGAGATGTTGTGCAGTATGTCGGAACATTCCGCCTCCTGATCCAGGGCTTTCTCAATCGCCGCGACCTGGCCCATGATCCGCCGAACGCGGTTTAATAGCCTCTTTTTCTCTTCTTGGGTGTGAGCCATCTGAATATTCTTTCATAAAATAGGCACCAGAAAATACTTTACAAGGATACCCCGGCGGGTATACGCTATTTTCGGGGAGGCCTGATTGGCCCAACCCAATTCCATGAGAAAGGAGGCCCATGTCGTCTGACGGCGGTAATAGTCCATTGCGCGAACAGCAGACCGATGCCGAGTCGGCGGAGCCTCCGTCTCTGAACGGCTCCTCTTTCCCGATTCGGTAACACCCCCGCTATCCGCGCGCTAACGCTGCCGCTTTCCGCTCCGGCCCCCGGCCGGTTTCCCCGGTGTTGACCGACGAGCAGGCTGCCCGAGGGCATGCCGAAAGTATCTGTGTGCGCAAAAGGAGGTGACATGAGAACGCTTTGGAAAATACTGCTGCCAGCCGCGGTCTTCGCCGTTCCGGCTTGGGCCCAAACGGACGGCGCCTCGTCCGGCGCGGAGACTGCCTCGGAGTGGTGGAACCTGTATTATCAAGCCACCTCGATCGGCCAGTACCACGGCACATTCCGATCTCCGTATGAAGGCCCTAACAGTCTGCAAGACTACCCGGAGCGCGACGTCTCCCTCACCACCACTCTCTTCTTTGGTCTGCGGCTGGACCGGGACACGCAGCTCTACTTCGATCCCGAAATCGCCGGCGGGCGCGGATTCAGCGGCGTGACAGGCATTGCCAATTTCCCGAACGGCGAGATGCCGCGGGTGCAGGGCGCCACTCCCACGCCCTATCTGGCGCGTCTTTACATCGCTCACGATTTCGGCTTCAGGACGGAGAAAGAATCCTTTGAGAGCGACGCCAACCAACTTGGCGGGGATCGTCCCGCCGTGCGCTACACCGTGATCGCTGGGCGGTTCGCCATAACGGACTTCTTCGACAACAACCGCTATTCGCACGATCCGCGCACGCAGTTCATGAGTTGGGGAACGATGTACAACGGCGCGTGGGATTACGCGGCCGATACGCGCGGCTACACCTGGGGATGGCTTCACGAATTCCACACGCGCCGCTGGTCCCTGCGCTATGCCAGCGCCGCTGAGCCGAAGACTGCCAACGGCATGCGATTCGACCGGAGATTGTTCCGGGATCGCAGCGACAACTTCGAGGGCGAGCTTCATTACCAGCCTCGCGGACATGCAGGCGCCATTCGCGTGCTCAGTTTCCTGAACCACTCCGATGCCGGCACATATGCTGAAGCCATCCGGCTGGCCGGCCAGACCGGCACGACGCCCGATGTGACAACCACTCGCAGGGTTGGCACACTGAAATACGGGTTCGGCGTCAACCTGGAGCAGGAAGTGACGAAGAACGTCGGCGTGTTCATGCGCCTCGGATGGAATGACGGTAAGACCGAGACGTGGGCTTTCACGGCGATAGACCGGCTGGCCAGCGCCGGACCGTCGGTCACGGGCGCTCGCTGGAAGCGCCCCTTCGACACGGCGGCCACGGCACTCACCGTGAGCGGAATCTCGGGCGTGCACGCCGAATATCTCGCTCGCGGCGGTGTGGATTTCATCGCCGGGGATGGCACGCTGCGATATAGGCCGGAGTATGTGTCCGAAAGCTACTACACCGCGCGCTTGTGTCCCGGGCTTTTCGCGACACTCGACTTACAGCGCGTAGTGAATCCGGCTTTCAACCGCGATCGCGGGCCGGTATGGATTCCCAGCGTAAGACTGCATGTAGAATTGGGGAAAGATATCTTTGGACACAACGGAAGGAGCTGACCGCGGATGGAACACGAACACACCTACGAGGCCATTCGCCACCGGCTCGCGGAAGGACCCAACCAGAGCTACCTCCGGGATTGGGTGTATGGAGGCATCGATGGTACTGTGACGACATTTGCGCTCGTCTCGGGTGTGGTGGGCGCCCACTTGTCGTCGCGCGTCATTCTGATCCTCGGCGGCGCCAGTCTGATTGCGGATGGTTTCGCCATGGCGGCCGGAAACTATTTGGCTACGCGGGCGGAACACGAGGAATTTCGCAACGCCGAGGCGGTGGAACACCGCCACATCGCGAACGTCCCGGAAGGCGAGCGAGAAGAGGTGCGCCAGATTCTGCGCGGACTCGGAATTGCCGGCGACCTCCTCGAGCGGGTGGTGCCCGCAATCACAGCCGACCCGGAGCGGTGGGTGCGTGTGATGCTCCGCCACGAGTACGGGTTGCCGGCGGCAGTGCGTTCTCCTTGGCAGGCGGCTGGATCGACGTTTTCGGCGTTTCTGGTTTGCGGTCTAATCCCGCTGATCCCGTTCTTAGCAAGTATTAAGAACGCCTTCTGGGTGGCTTCGGCGGTGACCGGCGTGACGTTCGTCTCGATCGGCGCGCTCAAGGCTCAGTGGTCGATCCGACCTTGGTGGCATTCGGGGTTCAGCACCCTGGCAATTGGCGGCGGTGCCGCCGCGGTCGCTTACGGAATCGGCGCGTGGCTCCGTGGCCTCACCGGCTGATCGGCACAGGCGTGAAGCCGAGCACCCGGGCGAAAAGTCTGTTCGAGGCGAATTTCTGAGAGGCGAGTGGGCCATTCCCCGTATCCCCTGAAAACCTCTGGGCAGGCAAATCAACTACACCCTCACGGTATTAACTCAATTTAATTGACCTCAGGCGTTCGAAGTGCTCCCGAGGGTTGGCAGTCGGCTTATCCAGAAGCGGGCAGAGGAAGTTCATCAATAAGATCCGGCCCCAAGCTGGTATTGGCCCGGGAAGGTCGGCAGCTTGCGCTTCGGTGTGGGAGAAGCCGGTCATGGTTCTGCCCGCCCCTCCCTGACAGTGCGCCCGAGAAGCAAGCGCTTGCCTATTTCTACGAGGATCAGATACACCAGCGTCACTACCACGAGATAGGCGTAGTAGCTTCCAGGCAGGGGCGCCAAGCCGAGCGGTCCCGCCAGGGGACTCAACGGCAGGAGATTGCCCGCCGCCACAATGATCAAGACGGTCGCCGTCAGGGGCCAACTGGGCCGGCTTCTAAGCGGATTTCCGGTAGTGCGAATGACGAAGAGGACCAGCGTTTGCGTCGCCAACGACTCGACAAACCAACCCGTGTGAAAAGGCACCTGATCCGCATGGAAGAAATGCAGCAGCACGTAGAAGGTCAAGAAATCGAAAATCGAGCTGATCGGTCCGATGAACAGCATGAAATTCCGGATCAGGCTAATATCCCAATGCTGGGGCTTTCGAAGATACTCGTCGTCGACATTATCGGTCGGGATGGTGAGCTGCGACAGATCGTACATGAAGTTGTTCAGCAGGATCTGCGTGGGCAGCATGGGGAGAAACGGCAGAATGAGGGAAGCGCCCGCCATGCTGAACATGTTGCCGAAGTTGGAGCTGGTGCCCATCAACAGGTACTTCATCACGTTCCCGAAAGCCTTGCGCCCTTCCACGATGCCGCTGGCGAGCACATCCAGGCCGGGCTTCACAAGGATGATGTCGGCAGCTTCACGGGCGACATCCACAGCCGACGCGACGGAGATGCCCACATCGGCGGCGTGAAGCGACGGAGCATCGTTGATACCATCGCCCATGAATCCGACGATGTGGCCGCGATGTTTTAGAGCCAGGATGATGCGATTCTTCTGCGCCGGCGACACTCGCGCGAAAACTGCAGTCGTTTCGGCGACGTGTGCCAGCGCGGTGTCGCTCATCCGCTCCAGTTCATCTCCGAGCACGATCTTGCCCGATTCGAGCCCAACCTGGCTGCACACGTGAGCGGTAACCAGGTCCCCGTCGCCAGTGATGATCTTCACTTCCACCCCGTCGCGCCGCAGCGCGGCCAGGGCCTCGGCGGCGTCCGGCAAAGGCGGGTCGGAAAAGGCCAAAAAGCCTGCCAGGATCAGGTTTCTTTCGTCGTCCGCGGAATAGTTGGCGCGAGCTTCGACCTCGGTGTAAGCCACCGCGAGCGCCCGAAATCCTTGCCGGCTCAATCCATCGTAAGTATTCCGGCATCGCTCGAGCGCGGCCGCATCCAGAGCTGCAGTGCGGCCGTCGGATTCATAAGAGACCGAGCGTGCGAAGATTCCCTCAGGCGCACCTTTGGTGATCAAAAGCCGTCGCGATTGCCGTTCTACCACGATGGAGAGCCGGCGGCGTTCGAAGTCGTATGGGATCTCGTCCCGCTTTTGGTAACTCGCCGCCTCCGTGGGCTCGGGGCTCTGCAGAACGGCCATGTCGAGCGGACTGCGAATGCCTGTCTGGAACTTGCTGTTGAGATAGGCCAGCGTGAATACCCCCTGAGACTGATTTCCGAAAGGATCGAGAGACCGGTCGAGGCTCATGTTGCCGGCGGTAAGCGTCCCGGTCTTGTCACTGCACAGCACGTCGATGCTGCCGAAATTCTGGATCGCGGAGAGGTGTTTGACAATCACGTTTTTCCGGGCCATGGCTCGCGCGCCCTTGGAAAGGGTCACGGAGACGATCATGGGAAGAAATTCCGGGGTCAAGCCGACTGCCAATGAAACTGCGAACAGGAGAGACTGAAAAGTATCCCGATGCCGGACCAAGCCGAACACGAGCAGCAAGACGACCAGGAAGAGCACCGTGCGGGTGAGGAGCAGACTGAAATCCTTCAGGCCCCGGTCGAAAGCGGTCTGCTCAGGGCGGGAAGCGAGGCGGGTGGCGATGTCGCCGAAAGATGTCTTAACGCCGGTGGCCACGACCAAGGCGCTGGCAGTTCCGCTGACCACGGAGGTACCCATGAAGACCATGTTCTCGGCATCGGGCTTGGTGGAGACCTCGTCGCCGCGCGCCTGCTTTTCGACTGGCAGCGATTCGCCCGTCAATGATGCTTGCAGAATGAAAAGATCGCGCGATTCCAGAAGGCGTGCGTCCGCCGGGACGAGGTCTCCGGCCGACAGCCGTACGACATCGCCCGGCACGACATCGCTACGCCGAATTTCCTGGCACTTCCCATCGCGCAGCACGGTGGCTGTAGGTGCGACCTGTTGCCGCAACCGCTCGACGGCTCGCTGCGACTGGTAGTTTTGGGTGAAATCGAGCGCGGTGCTGAGCAGCACGATGACAGCGATGATCGCGGCGTCCGCTGCTTCGCCGAGAAAGACGGAAATGGCGGCGGCGATCAGCAATATCAACACCAGGGGATTTAGGAAGAGGCGCAGAAAGTCGAGAACGGCGGAATGGCGCTTGGGAGGGGCGGGATCATTGGGGCCAAATCGGTCAAGCCGCGCCTCGGCCTCCTGCGATGTCAATCCGTTGGCCACCGCCGGAGAGCTCACAGCTTGAGCAGCGGTCTGGGTCAGGCTCTGAACGCTCATTCCGTCACCCTTCGTTTCGCAAGGAGTTGCTTGTCCATGCTAGCCACCAGCCGATCGATGCACTTCTGGACGGCATGACTCATTTCCATGACCACCGAGTTTACATCGCGGGTTTCGACTCCCAGAGTCTCATCCGCATCGTCCGCCCACACGGTGGCAGCGGTCCGCAGATCGACCAGCACGGCCGATAGCTTCGCTTCCACCCGGACGCCGGCTCCGGAATCGATCTCTTCAAGGCGTTCGAGCCGGCCGCTCATGAGATAGTCTTGCTGGCCCTGACCGTCGTATGGTCTTACGTACGAGAACAGCCGCGAGGAGCGGAGTGAATCGATCACGGCCGTTGTCACCGTCGCCGCCGGATCCGCGGCCCACCGGTGATAATCGTAAAAGCCGATTTCCGCCGGACTTTGACGGTATACGATCCGCCCCTGCCGCAGGTACGGCAGAGTTTCGAACCGGCGCACGGCCAGCGTGGCCGGCAGGAGCGAATCGCTCACTGACGGTTTAGGCGCCGCGGGAATATCCAGCGTGTAGTAATGCGGATACAGGATTTTGCCCGCGCAACCGGCCATCAGCAGCGCCGCCAGGCAGGCGCTCATGCTTACCAGAGTCTTGGTCGTCCTCGTCATCGGGGCACCTTCCGATCTTTGGGCTGCTTGATCCGTATCAGACTCCACGGACGTTCCTTCACGGACTCCGTCAGGTCGTTCAGGTTGTCGGTGGCGATACGGACGTTTTCGAGAGTGTCGGTAACGCCTTGATCCTTCGCGCGCATCGCCGCCTGTAGATCGGCGAAGAGGCCGTGCGCCTGGTCGAGCGTTTTCCGCAGTTCGGCAAGGTCGGCCTGCAGGGGATCGCGGACCGCCGTGATGGTATCGTCCGCGTTGGACACGGTTGCATTCACGTTGTCCACGGCCGGGCCTATCTTGGCCATGACACCGTTCGCGTTGTCCGTCAGGGTCACAACCCGGTCGCTGATCTGGTCGATCTTGGGCGATAGGCGGGTGACCATGGCATCCGCGTTCGTCAGAATGTCCGCCACGCGCTGCTGATTCGGCCGGCCCGCGATCTCGTTTAGATTGGCGATCAGTTTCCGGGTGTCGCCGCTGACACCATTCACGTCCGTATGCACGGCTTCAAACAGTCCCTGCGCGGAATCGGCGAGGGCCACGATTTTGCGTTCGGTATCGTCCAGGCTGATGGTTTCGAGCGACGGGATCGCGCTATTGGCCGGCAACCGGGGCGCCTCATTCGATCCCATGCTGATGGAGATGACCGGGCTGGTAATCACGGTCACCGATCCAAGCTTGGCCACGGACTTGGCGTTCAAGGGTGTGCCCAGCCTGACATCGAGCAGAATCTCAATCCGAGTGGGATCCCGCGGGTCCGGCCGTACGGCGGTCACCTGGCCCACCTTGATGCCGCCGAACAGGACATCGGCTCCGGGCTCCAACCCGCCCGCATAGCGCAAGTACGTCCGGTAGGGGGTGCGCTCTCCGCGGATCTGCGCGCTGCTCACGCGATAGACGGTGGCGAGCAGCACCGCCAAGCAAACCAAGACGAAGACGCCGACTTTGGCTTCGGTATTCATCTTTTCGCTCCTGTCATGCCCGCCAGCTCTCGAAAGTGGTCTTGAACGGCGGTGCTTTCCGCAATGGGATCGGCAACCCGGTCGAGAAACTGCCGGATGTGCGGATTGGTACTCGATCGGAACGCGTCCTTGCTGTCCACGGCGACGAGTGAGCCTTGGTACAGCATAGCCACACGGTCGGCGATGCGGAATGCACTCGCCAACTCGTGCGTTACGACCAATATGGTCATTTGAAAAGCGCGTTTCAAGAGCAGGATCAGGTCATCCAATTCCGCCGCGACAATCGGATCCAGGCCCGCCGACGGCTCGTCGAAGATCAAGATCTGAGGGTCGAGTGCGGTCGCCCGTGCAACGGCCGCGCGTTTTTTCATGCCTCCCGACAGTTCTTGAGGCATCTGTTTGGCGGCTTGACCCAAACCCACGGCGGCGAGTTTCATGTATGTCATGATTTCGATGACGGGGTCGGCCAGGTCGGTCAATTCATGCAGAGGCAGGGCGACATTTTCTTCTATGGACATCGCATTGAACAACGCACAGTCCTGGAAGGCCACGCCCATGGTGCGCCGGATGTCCCGGAGTTCTTTCGGCGAGCAGCGATTGATATCGATGCCCCGGACGCTAACCGTTCCGGAGGTCGGCCGCTCGAGTCCGATGATGTGCCGCAGGATGGTGGTTTTGCCGGAGCCGCTGCCGCCGAGCAGCGCCACCACTTCGTCCGCTTCAATGTTCAGATTCACGCCATCCAGCACACGATGGTCCCCGTATTGGACCGTCAAGTTCTCGACTGAGATCACGGGGTCTGCCATACGCTAACTCTCATGCGCCCTTATGCACCAGATAGAAAATCGCCGTGAAGAACACGTCGGCCAGGATCACAAAAAAGGTCGACCAGACTACGGCGGAAGTTGCCGACCGCCCCACTGCATCCGGTCCTCCCCGCGTTCTGAAACCTTCCAGGCACCCGACGTTGACGATAATGACCGCGAAGACCAGGCTCTTCAGCAATCCGATGAAGACATCATGCAGTTCGATCGATTCGGCGACGTATCGCAGATACATGGGGAGCGTATACCTGGTTGTGATGAACATGAACCCGGCGCCGGCCAGGATGCCAAACGCGTTGCTCATAACGCTCAGGCAGGGGATTGTGATCATCGCCGCGAGATACTTCGGCGCCAGCACAAACTCGATTGGATCGATAGCCATGGTCCGGAGCGCGTCAATCTCGCTGGTGACCACCATGGTTCCGATTTCGGCTGAAAATGCCGATCCTGACCGGCCGCTCACAACGAAGGCCGTCAACAGAGGACCCAGTTCGCGCGTGAATCCGATCGCCACAGTGTCCATGACATACTGCAGCGCTCCGAACCTGCGGAGTTCGGCCCCGGCTTGCATGGCCAGGATGAATCCCGCGCACACCGACATGATCCCGACCATGGGCAGCGCATCTACGCCAATAGCGGCCATCTGGCGCAACGCCGCTCTCCAGCGTCCACGTTTGCCCACGATCGGCAGCACATGGGGTGTGGCGCGCAGACCCGACCAGCCTTGAACGGTAAGTCCGCCAATGTAGGCAAGTCCGCGGATGACGCCGCCGCCGACGGCTTCCAGTACGTTCACGTGCTCGCCCCCCGTCCAGCCATGTCCAACAGGCGATCGAGATGCGTGATCTCGAAAAGGTAGCGCGGCTGATCCTGGTTCCCACCCCCCAGGATCAGCCGCGTCCCTTGCCTGCGTGCAATCCGGGCCGCCTCCACCAGCGTGGCTAATCCGGAAGTGTCGATGTACGAGACATCCGACAAATCGACGGACACGTTGGCCGGCTTTGCACGCAGCGCGTCAGACAGCATTCTGCGCATCTCGCCCGACGTTTCGATGGTGATCCGGCCGTGGACGGCGACCTTGTCATCCACCCCGGAATTTCCACTTGCGGCATGGATATTCCCAGACACTTCGACACCGTTACCTCGCCGGCGGCAAGAATGCTAACTTGCTTTCGCCAAAAACCGGCGGTCGCTGCCATCCAGAACAGCCTGCACCTTGGCGGATTGCTCCTTGGTGAGCGTCGTCTGGAGGACCGTGCCGCCGTGCCCGCGGAACTGCTCAGCGACCTTAACCGGGTCTACTGTGCGAAGCATCGCGAGGATCGCCGAATCGCCGGGCTGGACCATGGCTCCAGTGCCGGTTACGAACGCTTCCGGGATGCCGAATTCGTCCTTCCACCAACCGGCGTCGAGCGCACCGCCCGTCGCACCGAGAGCGCCGCCGCCCAAGGCCCCGGCGGCCAGCGTGCCGGCGAGGACCGCGCCGCTGGCCCCGGCGGTGAACGGCACAGCAATCAGCGCTCCAATCAAGGCGCCCCAGAAGGCGCCCCACCCGGCGCCTTGGCCGGTGGTCATCTGGTAGCTCTGATCCACTCGCAGTTTGCCGTTATAGTCCCGATAGACCGCCACGGCGTCGCGAAGATCGACCACCCAGTCATCATCCATCGCAGTGAGCTTGTTGAGAACCTCCGAAGCCCGGAACAAGTCCTGTTTGAATCCAACCACAATCAGTTCTGACATCGCTAAATTCCTTTGTTGGTATTGATTTCTTCCCTCACCGTATCCTCCGCGGCAACGTGCGAGCGGCCGCGGTTTTACTTCTCCAGCCGCGCCGCCGCTTGCTTCAATTGTCCGGCGAGCAAGTGCTTCAGCTTCGTCTGCGACTCTTCGCACTCTCCGCGGATCCGTTTCACACGTGCATCGAAGGTGGCCTTGATGTCACCCTGGGTCTTTTCGGCTTTCTTCTGGAGGGCCTGCACCTTGGCTTCGGTCTCGCTTTTGATTTGCTCCGCCCTTTGCTTGGCCTGATCCAACTTGGCCTGCAGTTCCGCATTGAGCTTGTCGATCGCGGCCTGGAGCTTAACCTTGCGCTCGCCCCGCGCGCGCGCGTGCTCGGCCTTCAATTGATCGATTTCCGCCCGAAGAGCCGCCACGTCTCTGGCACGTTCGTCGTCCTCGACGAACTTTCTGGCTTTGCGAAAAACGGTCCCGCCCAAGGCTTCCATTCTGGTATCCACCGGAGTAACCCACTCCTCGCTGACGTCGGCGATCACGGCACACTTGCCGGGTGTCAGTGTGGCGGCAACCTCATCGACGAACTCCGCATCCACTCCCGTGGCGTGCAAGTCGCCGATGCTGCCCGCGAGCAAGCCGGCGGTGGCGCCGACAGCCAAGCCAACCGGTCCCTCGAGCAGGCCGATCAGGCTGCCGATCGCCGTTCCGCCGATGGTGCGAATGGGGAAGTCTTCTTCCGACTGCTTCACCGTGATCGTGCCATCGGTGTTCTTCTTGACCACCGCTTCCGCGTGAATCGCGATGCTTCCTTCCGTATCGAGTTGCTTGAGGGCGTGCGAGCCCTCATAGGTTTTCGGTTCGTCGTTAAAAACTACAACCAGCATTCTTTCCATTTGACTATTCCTCTTTCCGCCGAGATTTACGCGGCTTCGAACATGGTCCCTTTGGGCAAGTGTCGGATCGCGGACGCGAAACTGGTCACCGCGATACCGTCCACGATGAGGTCAACGCCGACCGCGAAACCGATGAACCAGAGGCCCGTAATGGGCATCTGCCAAAACACGACGATCCCCAACGCCACCGAGACGATCCCGGAGAACACACCCCAGCCCCAACGCGGGAACCGCGCCATCCCGCAGCCGATGGCACGGAACAATCCGCCCACTATGAAGAACGAACCGAGCAGCAACGTGAGGGTCTCGGCTCCGATGACCGGGTAGCGAACGAGCAAATATCCGGTGAATCCCCGAAGCAGTGCGCTGAGCAGATACAGGAAGAATCCGCTCCAGGTCCCGAAGGTGAACGCCTGAACCAAGGCGAAGATCCCGCTGATCAGAAGCAGCCAGCCAAAGACCAACACCGTTGTGAATGTGGCGGTTACATCGTAGACGATACAAGCGATGCCAAGGACGCTGAGCAAGATCCCGAGGGCCAGGAACCAGCCCCAGGAGTCGCGGATCTCGTCCATGCCCGCAATGAGTGGATTGTAGGTGGTTTGTGCCATTGTGTTTCCTTCTCCTGATGCGAGATTACGGCGAAGTGAGGGCTCTAGTCGTGAGGTTGCGGTCAGGTTTTGGTGGAAGGAAAGCTTGCGAGGTGCCTGTGGCGCTCTGGGGATGCGGGAAGCGACAGGCGCATTCCATTGACCCCAAGAAGCCGGACTATCCGCCGGCGCCTCAGCGCCCGATCCTCACTTATCGGTTTCCAGGATGCCGTAGTCGGCCTCGCGCAAGGCGTCCTCGTACTTCTTCTTGGCGTCGAGGGCCGCGCTCCTCGCCTCCTCCTCCGCGAAACCAGCTTTTTCCCAAAGATCCCATGCGTGGACGGAGTGATCGGGTGTAGCGAGCGCCTCTTCTTCACGAATGGCCGCAACCCATTTGTCAACTGCACCCTTGTATGCTTGCCGGCGACGATCGAGTTCGGAATTGTCCATAGGCAGGCGATTATAAGTCAAAATGATGTCAGGTTGATGACTGCCGCTCGATAGGGCGCAACAGTCATACCTTCGTCCAACCGCCGCGGCAGCATGATGTGTTATTTGCATTCACTCATGTATCGAGATACACTTCTGTATATGAAACAGCCGCGACGGTTGACGCGCGGGGAGAGCCGGGACGCGACCCGCGCCAAGTTGATCGAGGCAGCCGAAAAGATCTTCATCCGCTTCGGATTCGACGCTTCCTCGGTGGAGCGGATTGCGGAGGCGGCCGGGTTCTCGCGGGGCGCCTTCTATTCGAATTTTCAAAACAAGGATGAGCTCTTTGTCGCCGTGCTCAACAAGAGGTGTCTCGAGATCTCCAGTGCGCTCGGAGAGATCTTCCGCCGCGAGCCGAACGTCGCCAAACGGCTGCAAGCTGTGCGCGACTGGTATGTCAACCAGGAACAGCAGAAGCGGTGGATCGTCCTGGAAACGGAGTTCACGCTACGCGCCATCCGGAATCGCGCGGTGAGGGTGCGCTTGGCGGGACTGCGGCAACAGGAATTGGAGACCTACTCGGCGCTGGTCGGTCAGCACTTCGCCCAGATCGGGCGTCGAGCGATTGGCCGGCCCCGTACGATTGCTCTCTCGCTTATGGCGATTGTGCAGGGCCTGGGCCGCTTGTCCTTAATCGACACGGGCCGTGGCGCGCGGGGGCGGTTCGCCGAGGCTCGGAACCTGGTGTTCAACCGGCTGATTGCGATCGACGAAGGCGCTGCTGCGCGGATCGAGGAGTCGAAAGAATGAAAAGGAAACTCGCTGTTGCCATCGCGCTCGCCGCGATTCTGGGAGCCTGCGCCTCCCGCCCAGCCGGCTCGCCGGCTCCTGCGCCGGTCCCGGTCAAAGTGGGGCACGCCCACCATATCCAAACGCCTGCTACGGTGTCGGTGAGCGGGTCGGTCGTCTCGCCGGAGAATCCTTCGAATGCCGCCTTTCTGGTATCCGGCAAGGCGATCGCGGTCGGACCGCGGGAAGGCGATTACGTGAAACGGGGTCAGGTGCTGGCCCAAATCGATCCGACGGACTATTCTTTGGGCGTGAGGGCCGCCGCGGCGCAAACGGCGGCAGCCCAAGCTGTGCTTCAGAAGGCCGAGTCTCCGGTCCGTCCGGAAGTGCTGGAACAGGCTCGCGTGGCATACGAACGCGCGCAGGACGAGTACCAGCGCATGAAGCAGGTCTACGAGGCGAAGAGTCTGCCGCCCAACGATTTTCAAAAGTTCAAAGCCGCTTACGAAGTGTCGCGGCAGCAATATGAACAGGCGCGCGCGGGCGGTCAGAAAGAAGACCGCGCGCAGGCACGGGCGGCATTCGACCAGGCGGCGGCCGCCGAGGCGATCGCCCGCAAACACCTGGCGGACGCGACGCTGACGGCACCCGTGGAAGGCTTCGTGGCGAACCGCGCCGTGGAGGTTGGGGATATGGCGAGCGCCGGGCGGCCGGTATTCCAAATCGTGCAACTGGATCCCGTAGAGATCAGTGTCGGGGTGCCGGAAACCGACATTCACCTGGTGCGCAATGGCCAGACGGCGACGGTGCAAATCCCTGCGCTGCCTGGCGACACGTTCCAGGGGGTCGTGCGTGTCATCAATGTGGCGGCGGACCCCAGCACCCGCACCTATATGGTTCGCATCGCTGTACCCAACCCGAAGCACGCCCTGCGAATCGGCATGATTGCCGAAGCGCGCATCCGCGGCGACCGTCAACTGGATCTGATGACGGTGCCGGGGGATGCCATTGTCCACGATCCGCAAGGAGCCAGCGTGGTATTCGTTTACTTTCCGGACCAGGGGCGTGTTTATTCCAGGCGCGTGGAAGTGGGCACGGTGTACGGCACCGAGGTGGAGATCAAGAACGGACTCTTTGCTGCGGAGTCGCTGGTACTGGCCGGACAAAATAAGCTGCGGGATGGATCCGTGGTCACCGCGATGGAAGCGGCGGCCGGTGTGCCCGCCAGCGCGCCGGAGGCGAGGTAAGCCATGAATCCGGTCAAGGCTTCTTTACGCTACCCCATGGTGACCGCTATTCTGACGGCTCTGGCGGTCGGTGTCGGAGTCAATGCTCTAGTGACCATGCCGCGGACGGAAGACCCAAGCATCACTATCCGCGAGGGATTAGTGCTGGCGGCTTACCCCGGCGCCACTTCCGAACAAGTGGAGAAACAGGTCACTCAAAAGCTGGAAGAACACATCTTCAAGTTCCCGGAGGTGCGGAAGCAGAAGACCTATTCCACCAGCCGGCCCGGGCTGGCGTTCCTCGTCGTCCGGTTGGAGGACAGCGTCCGCGACGCCCCTGCTTTCTGGGCCAAGCTGCGCCATGAAATGAACGAAACCAGCGCGATGGAACTGCCCAAAGGCACTATCGGGCCGCTGGTCAACTCCGACTTCGGCGACACGGTGGCGATGCTGGTCGCCATTCACGGCCGCCGTTACGGATATCGTGAACTCCATGACTACGCGGACCGCATCAAGGACGAACTGCGCACCGTGCGCAACGTGGGCAAGCTGGCCACCTACGGCGAGCAGACCGAGGAGATCCGAATCACCAGCAGTCTGGATCGGTTATCGCAGTATTTCGCCGATCCTCTGCGCGTTATTCAGGCCCTGCAACAGCGCAACATCATCCAGTATTCCGGAAGCCTGGACGCCGAGACGGCCAAAGTACCCCTGCGCACTACCGGGCGATTCACTACCGAGGACCAGATCCGCAGCGTACTGGTAGACGTTTCGCGGACCGGCCAGCCGGTTTATATCCGCGACTTCGCCGATGTGGAGCGCCGCTATCAGGATCCCGACTTCGTCGTCCGCTACGACGGCGAGCCCAGCGTACTGCTATCGATCGAGATGCAAAAGGGCAAGAACATCGTGCAGCTTGGCGATGAGCTCGCCGGCACTTTCGACAAGCTGCGGACGATTCTGCCTCCGGACATTCACCTCGACCTGGTGGCCGACCAGCCGGCCGTGGTGAAAGAGCGCATCGCCAGTCTGGGGCACGAGTTTCTGCTGGCTATCTGCGCTGTGATTCTGGTGACCATTATTCTTTTGCCGTTGCGCGTTGCCGTAATTGCGGCGGTAGCCATTCCAGTGACGATCTGTACGTCGCTCGGCGTGCTGAATACCATTGGGATTCAGTTGCATCAGGTATCCATCGCGGCCGTGATCGTGGTGTTGGGGATTGTGGTGGACGATGCCATCGTCATCGCGGACAACTACGTAGACTGCCTGGACCGCGGCATTCCACGGAGCGAGGCAGCCTGGCAGTGCGTGCGCGAGGTGTTGGTCCCGGTGCTTACGGCCACGTTGACGATCATCGCCTCGTTTCTGCCGCTGCTGATTCTGACGGGCTCGGTGGGAGAGTTCATTCAAGCGCTGCCCGTGACGGTAGCGGTAGCGCTCTCGGTGTCCTTTCTAGTCGCCATTCTGCTGACGCCGCTGCTGTGCCGCTTCTTCATCAAGCAAGGACTTCATCCGCATACCTCCGGCCCGGCGGAATCCCAACAGCGGCGCGGTGTGCTGGACCGGCTGCAGGCGGTCTACAACCGGACGATCGTATTCTTCATGCGGCGCAAACCACTGGCGGTGGCGCTGGGATTGATCGCGGTGATCGCGGGAGTCTCGCTCTACGTCCTCATCCCCCAGCAGTTCTTTCCTTTGGCGGAGCGCAATCAGTTTGTGATCGATCTGTGGATGCCGCAGGGGACGCGTATCGAGGCCACCGATGAAGTGATGGGCCGCATCGAGCGCGATCTTCGCGCGCATGAAGAAGTCGCGCATTTTGCGAGCTTCGTGGGCCAGAGCGCTCCGCGGTTTTATTACAATGTGAATCCGCAGCTCCCGGACGCAGCCTACGGACAGTTGATCGTCAATACCAAGTCGGAAAAGGCCACGACGGCGTTGGTGGCCGAGCTTCGCGACAGCATGGCCCATACGGCGCCCGAGGCGCTGGTGATCGTGAAGGAGTTGCAGCAGGGGATGATCATGGAAGCGCCGGTCGAGGTCCGCATTTCCGGCTACGACATCGCGACGCTGCAACAACTCGGCCAGCAGGTCGAGAGCATCTTGCGGAATCTGCCCTACGCGGAGATGGTGCACAACGACTACTTCAACGACTCTTACCTGGTGGACGTGGACGTGAACACAGAGATTTCCAACCGGCTCGGGATCAGCAACGCACTGGTCTCGCAGTTGCTGGCGGGAGCGCTCAGCGGGGCGCCGGTGAGCACCTTCTGGGAAGGAGACCGGGCCGTGAATCTGGTGCTGCGGCTCGACCCGCGATATCGCAGCTCATTCGAGGATGTGCGGGACGCGTATGTGACGTCGCCGATCACCCATGCCAGCGTCCCGTTACGCTCGCTTGCCGGCCTCGAGCCGCAATGGCAGCCCAGCCGGATCGTGCGGCGGAACGGCGTGAGGACACTGACCGTGCGCGCGTTTCCACGGCATGGACACTACGCCTCCGAGATCCTCAACGCCATCGATCCGAAGATCCAGGCGATGGCGCTTCCGGCCGGCTATCGCACCGAGTACGGCGGCGAGAGGACTAATTCGAGCGAGACCACGCCGGCCATGCAAGCAGCTCTGGCGGTCAGCCTGGTGGCGATCTTCCTGGTGCTGCTGGTTCAGTTCCGCACCTTGTCGGATCCGCTGATCGTGATGTCTTCGATTCCACTGACGCTGTTCGGCGCCATGCTCGGGCTGGTGCTGACGCACTATCCTTTCGGTTTCACGGCCTTCACCGGGTTGATCAGTCTCTGTGGGATCGTGGTGCGCAATGCCATCATTCTGGTGGACTACATTAAGGAAAAGCAGCGGGAAGGCCGCTCAGTGGAGCAAGCCGCCACGGAGGCTGGAGAGCGCCGGTTGCGGCCCATATTCCTCACTACGATGGCGGCGGCCGTGGGTGTATCGCCGATGATCCTCTCCGGGTCGAGCTTGTGGGGTCCGCTGGCGAGCGTGATCGCGGTGGGGCTGATCTCTTCCATGTTCTTCACGCTGATCGTGGTGCCGGTGCTGTACGTGCTCGTGAAATCGCACGGATCGAGGCCGGTGGCTCCGGCGGTGGCGGGGATCCTGCTAGTGCTGGCTCTGGGCGCGGCCCCGATCCATGCTGCCCCGCGCAAGGTTACTTTGCCCGAGGCGATCGACCTGGTCCTGAAGCAGAATACGTCCCTCAAAATCGCGCGGGCCCACGTTCGCGAGAACCAACAGAAGACCGTAACGGCGCGCGCCGACTACTTCCCGCAGCTTTCCAATGAGACGAGCCTGATGGAACTATCGGATCGCGAATTGGTGACGGTTCCCGCGGGGGCGTTGGGGACGGTGCCGGGGCTGGGGCCGTTCCCTCTCCAGAACATCACGTTCAACCAGGGATCGAACACTATTCTTTTGGCCAACACGACCCTGAGCCAGCCGCTGACACAACTTTTCAAGATTAAAGAGGGTGTCCGGGTGGCCGCGGCCAATCGGCGAATAACCGAGGCCGAGCTCAAAAAGGCGGAGGACGACGTAGTGCTGGGTGTACACCAGCTGTATTTCGGTCTGCTGGCCGCGTCCAAACAGGTCGGCGCACTGCGGGCGCAGATCGTGGCGTCTCAGGAGACGCTGCGGGAAGCCGAGGACGCCGTGCGCGCGGGCAACGCGCTGGAAGTGGCGACAATCGGCGGACGGGCTTCTTTATTGAAGTGCAGGCAATCGCTTTTGGCGGCTGAGAACCAAGTGTCGGACTTGAATGAGGAGATGGACGATCTGCTCGGGCTACCCTTGGACACCGAGTTGGAGCTGGAGGAAGTCAGTGCGTCACCGGGCGAACACCCCACCCGCGAACAATACCTGGCCGCCGCGGCCAAGGGCAATCCGGAATTACAGGCGGCGAAGGAAACTGTCTCCAAGGCGCGCAGCGCCTTGCTGGCGGCCCAGTACGAGTACATTCCCAACATCGGCGCCTTTGCCCGCGAGACGTATCAGACCGGTGTCCCATTCCTCGCTCACAACTTCGGCACGTTCGGTCTGCAGATGACCTGGAACGTGTTCGACTGGGGGAAGCGAAAAGGCGTGGTGGGCGAACGCGCGGCCCAGTTGACACAAGCGGAAGAGAATCTCCGCCGTATTACGGACCGTATCGCGGTCGATGTCGAGAAGGCGTACCGCAAGTTGGAGCGGACGCAAATGATGGTGGATGTCGCCCAGGAAGCTCTGGCGCTGCGGAAGGAAGGCGATCGCATCAGTAGAGACCAACTGAAGGCCGGGCTGACTTCAGATGCCAAAAAAGCGGAGGCCTTCGCCGCAACCCGCGGCGCGGAAGTGGATGAACTCCAAGCCCGGCTTTCCTACGAGTTAGCCCTTGCGGAGATCGCGAGAATTACGGGGTTGGCCGGGCGATGAGGTGGGACTGTGCGTTGGCGCGCCACCCGCGCCATAACGAGGTAAAAGAGTCCCCGCCCCGGAAAAAACTTTCAGCGACTCCAAAGCTGAAGAGTCGCGGCTCAAGACGTTTGGCGCAACACGTTAGTCCCACCGGCTTCAGCGGAAGGCGAGCATCGTCGCCGTCTGATTAACATGTCCCATGTACGCCTCGCCGTACGTGCTGAAGCCCACCGACGGGGTTTTTGCGAACAGGGCGCCGAAGGCCTCGCACTGGCCCTCTTCCTGAAGCTGCAGCGTCCGCCAAATACAGTTGAACACGATCAAAGCGCGATGGGAACCCTCCAGTGCCTTGCCCGTGTCCGCGAGGATATCGGTGGATTCGAGCAGTTCCAGCTCCGCGCCTTCCCGAATCCGGCTGTAAAATACGATGCTGCCGTCTTTCAAAACGCGCTGCGGGCTGCGTACGAATAGTTCCCCGCCCACCATCAGGCCCACCGGGTTGGTCATGAAACACGCGGCCACACCGGTACTGTCAATTCCTAGCGCCTGGGCGTACGCCTCCACGGCGGGCACGCCATTGAAGCGGCGAACGGTGCGAGCGGCCTCATCCACTTCAGTGGCAGTCAGCACTTTTCCAAGCAAGCGGAAGCTCTGAGTCTTGATGATCCTGTAGCGGGCTGGTACGCGCAACAGCGCGAGAACAGCGGCATGTTCGAACGTGCAGCCATTGGCGGCAACCAGCGTTGCGTGAAACGCCAGGTCGTCACCGGCCGATCCACCGACGAAGGGAATATCGGTCAGATCGCGAATCCGCTCCAGAACCTCCTCCTCGGCGCCCGACAGGCCGTCGGCAAGGATCAACCCCACATGCGTGTCGAGGTTGAGCTTGGAAAGCGGAGCGCCCATCTGAGCGGACAGGCTCTCCAGAGCGGCGGAGACGGCCAACGGACTCTTGAGGTCCTCCACCACCGCGGTGGCGGAGGCGCTAACAACCTCGGGGGGAAGCGCCATGGCAACCATGGAACACGTCGTCATCTTGCCCGACGTAATCTCGCCGGCGGTGGTACAACCGATGCTGGCCGCGCGCGGGAAGGCCGCTTTCATTGAGGCGCTCAGCGCGGCCAGAGAATGGCAGGTTGAGGCAAAGTACACCACAAACGCCGGATCGACGTTCCCGCGCAGCCCGGAGATGAGCGTATCTTCCGCGGTGGAGTTTGCGATTTGAATAGCCATTTTAGTTCTTGCCCCTCCACAGACCTTGTGCTGTCGCCATCAAACCAGACTTTATATTGAGCCGTGTGGTCTGTTCGGGCAGGGCGTTCATAGGGCTTTCGATTTATGGAGTAACCACATGCACGGGGAATGCCAAAGAAGGCCCGATGTCATCGTTTCGAAATCCAGATTACCAGATATAGTCCTCCTATAACGGTAGTTTCAGACGGATCCAAAAGGAGGCTGAATGCTGCGATGATTGGATGATGTAAAGACTGTTGGATGGTAAGCTGACAAGGTGAACCCCTGACAACGGACGATTTGCGGTCATGAAGGAGTTCCCGCCATTTCGGCTGGACATCGCCAATCAGTGCCTTTGGCGCCGCGGGGATGCCGCGGACGACGAACGCATTATGCTGACTCCCAAAGCGTTCGCCGTCCTGCGTCATCTTGTGGAGCACGCCGGCCGCCTGGTGACCCAGGAGGAACTGCTGGACGCGGTGTGGCCCGATACCTTCGTCCAACCGGAAGTTCTCAAATATCAGATCGCCGACATCCGGGGTACCCTGGGAGATCATCCCAGGAACCCCCTCTTTATTGAGACTCTGCCCCGGCGCGGGTATCGGTTCGTGGCCGCGGTGACAGAGGGCGAGTCTGCAGGAGTTTTGGCGCCGGCGAGCCCGGATCGCGGCAGACTGGTGGGCAGAGAACGCGAGCTTGGTGCGTTGCGAGCTTGCCTGCGGCAGGCATTGAAGGGCAAGCACCAGATCGTCTTCATCACGGGAGAACCGGGAATTGGAAAGACGGCTCTGGTGGACGAATTCCAGCGCCGGGCTACCGCCGAAGAACCAACCATTCGCATTGCCCGCGGACAATGCGTGGAGGGTTTCGGAGGTAAGGAAGCCTATTACCCGATGCTGGAAGCGCTGGGTCATTTGTGTCATGGTCCGGCGGGGAAGCGAGTGGTTGAAATTCTGGCCGCGCAAGCGCCCACTTGGCTGGTGCAGTTCCCGGCGCTGCTGAAGCACGAACAGCGCCAGGCACTGCAGCAGGAGATCCTGGGGGCAACCCGGGATCGCATGCTGCGCGAGATCCGGGAGGCGCTGGACACGCTTAACCTGGAAACGCCGCTGCTGTGGCTATTCGAGGATCTGCAGTGGGTGGATCCCTCGTCTGTCGATCTCATCTCCGCTTTTGCCCGCCAGCGCGCGACAGCGAAGGCCATGGTGATCATCACCATGCGGCCGTTGGACATGGTAGCTCCCGAACATCCGCTGAAAAGGCTCGAGCAGGACCTGCTGGTGCATCACCTGTGCCAGGAACTTACGCTCGCGCCGCTGGAGAAAGCGGATGTAGCCGAATACCTAGGCGCGGAGTCGCCGGGAGGGAGCCTGCCCGAGGGTTTTGCGGAGCTGATCCACCGGCACTCGGAGGGCAATCCGTTGTGCATGATCGCCACATTGGATCACCTGACCGAGCGCGGCCAGATCTCGCGTGAGAACGGGAAGTGGCGCCTCCAAGTCTCTCCCGAGGAAATCGATCTCGAGGTGCCGGAGACCCTGCGTCAGATAATCGAAGCCCAGATCGAGCGTCTTACCAGCGAACAGCAGCGGATGCTGGAGGTAGCTAGCGTTAATGGTGTTCTGTTTTCGGCCAGCGTCAATGCCATTCCCGGGGCCGTGGACGAGGAGAAGTTCGAAGATCTATGCGACGACCTGTCGCGCCGCCACAACATGGTGCGCTGGGCGGGATCGCGCCAATTCCCAAACGGGGCCTCTTCCGTGCGTTACCAGTTTGTGCACGCCTTGTACCGGGAGGTTTTCTATCGCCGGCAGACGCCCGGGCGGCGGGCGAAGCTGCACCTGCGCATCGGGGAGCGGCTGGAGGAGCTTTTCGCCAACCATGAAAGCGAAGCGGCTGCTGAACTGGCGAACCACTTCGAACAGGGAGGAGATTGGCTGCGCGCCGTCAAATACCTGCGGCTGGCCGCGGATACGGCCGGGAGGCGGTTTGCCCCTCGGCAAGCCGTGGAGATTCTGGAGCATGCCCTCGATTTGGTGAGGAAACTGCCCGAGGCCGGGCGAACAGTGAGCGAAATCGAGATCCTGGAGAAGTTGGCCGCGATTTGCGCGGTGCTCGGCGATAGCGTGCGGGCCATCGAAACCTATGAAGCTCTGGCTCGACGGGCGGCTCACGATGGCCTGATCGATGTGGAGGTGCGCGCGCTCATCGAAATGGCGTGGCCGTTGTCGTGGATCAATCCTCAGCGTTCGCTGGAAGTCCTGGAACGGGCGCTTCGGCTCACCGCCCGGCAGGACGATCCGCTTCTGCGGGCAAGGAACCGTGCGCGCTGTTTTGCCTGGCGCCTGTGGCAAGGGTGGAATCCTCAGGATGCGGAGGACTTCCGCGATGCATTCACGGAGATTCGCAACTCCGATGACCGCCGCACTTTCGCGCCATATTTGGCCGACTGCGGCTTCATAAACTGCATCTCCTCCGAATATCGCGAGGCGCATCGGAACTTGATCGGGAGCCGTGCCATCAAATTCGAGGCATTTGAGGAGAACCCCTATCTAAATACCGCGTATATACGAGGTCAATTGCCCTTAACGTTGAGCCTTCTGTTTCTGGGGGAGTGGGGCGAGGCGCTGCGCGAGATCAAGGACGCCATTGCCATCCTGGACAAGAACGCCGACTACCACTGGGGGCAGGGCGTGCGTCCCCACCTGGCTTGGGTGCATCTGCACGCCATGGACTTTACCGGCGTCCTGGCACTTTGCAACTCGGCAGTCCCATTGGCCGGGGATCCCGAGCTTCGCTCCGCGTCTGACTATCCGGCTCCCTATCGATTTGGACTCTGGAAGCGCCTGTTTCTGATGGGCTCGGCAGAGACGGCTTTAGGAAATTACGAAAGTGCGCTGGAGCACTTACTGGTAGCGCGGGCTGATATGGATCGGCCGGGGCCCACGTGTACCTGGTACTGGCGAATCCCACTCGAACATGCTCTCGCGGAACTTTGGTTGGCAAAAGGCGATCTATCCCAAGCGCGACTGCAGGCAGAAAGGTTTCTGGCGATCGCGTTGGCGACCGCGGAACACATGTGGCAGGCGCTGGGATGGGAGGTGAATGCCCGCGTCGCCCTGGCCGAGCTCGATGCCCCGCGGGCACATGATTGCGTAGCCAAGGGATTGTCTGCGATGGAAGGCTTTGAAGTGCCGCTGGCCGCCTGGCGCGTTCACGCTACGGCCTCCGAACTCTACCGGAACGAAGGCGATCGAGATTCGGCGGAACGCCACCTGGCACTCAGCCGTGAGACGATAATGAAACTGGCGAATTCCCTGCCGGCGGAAGAACCGCTTCGACAGATATTCCTCTCGGCGCCGATGATTCGCAAAGTCCTTGGCGAGGCGGAACCTCCAGGATCGCGCGCCAGGGAGGCTTGACACCGACCCTCAGCGGAATGCAAGCATCGTCGCCGCGTGCTTACCGGTCCACGGCATCAGCCTGAGCTAACGCGGTGATATCCGGCCGGAACCCGCACATCTGCCATCCTCGTTTCTCCTCCGCCAACCAAGGCTCAATCGCTCGACGAAGTCCTTCAAGGCCACTGATTGGGCGTTGAGTTCCTCGGCTGCGGCGGCACTCTCTTCCGCGTTGGCCGCCGTCTTTTGCGTCACTTGCTCCATCTGGGCGATGGCTTTGCCGATCTGTTCGATTCCGCGCGCCTGCTCTTGGCTTCCCAGGCTTACCTCGTCCACCAGCACCACCACCTTAGACGACTGCTCGGCGATGGCGCGAATGTCTCCGGCCACCTGATCGACCTTTGATTTGCCGCCGTGGGACTTGGCGACAGAGTCCTCGATCAGAGCCGTGGTATCCTTTGCCGCTTGCGCGCAGCGCTGCGCCAGGTGTCGATGGCGGCGAAAAACAGGGCCATTTTGGCGGGGTGGAAATCGGCCAGGGTGTGGGTTACGCTTCGGCCTTCAGCAAGCCTGAAAAACGGCCAGGGCGGCCAGCTGCGTTT